>Ga0209367_1002362_pt1 | contig 24842 bp, 12 predicted proteins | sample WorMetLIZISLAND2_FD_187412 | JGI IMG/M metagenome (GOLD analysis project Ga0209367, IMG submission 187412) | Marine gutless worms symbiont microbial communities from Max Planck institute for Marine Microbiology, Germany - Olavius geniculatus... ... | reverse complement strand
AGCCTGTCACCAGTGCTTGTTATGATAAGCAGCATGTATGTACCTATCTGCAACCGTTTTCACATTATTCGAGCCAATAGCGGCAAAATGACGTCTTTTAGGGGGGTACCCCTCTTTGACGCCCTCGTTTGAGGAGAACCCCTGCACCCATTGGCACGAAATTTTGTCACGATAAACTAGAGACCTAGGGGCAGCCCACAGTGAAGACTTCGTGATCCTAGCTTGCGCCGTTTTGATACAGCTCACGAGTGTGACAGACAGACGGACGGACGGACGGACAGGCGATGGCAAAGACGCGCGAAGCATTCTGCTGTCGCGCGTAATAATAATTAAATATAAAAAAACTTACCAGTTCACACTACTGTGTAAGGGTGACCAAGTCACACATCCAAAACAGCAGAAATCATTTTACTAGGACACAGAGTGACAAACGATGAACTGGCTGCCCGTACAAACCCATGTGGCATGATCGCATTTAACCTTTTCCACTCCCACATTATCCTGAGAGCCAATAAACTAACTGAAAGCATACACACTAATAATCCTGAACCAATTTATTCAGCTTTTCAACTGAACCCAAACAGTGTGTCAATGAGCTATTGGCTATTGTTAAATTGCAGCTTCTAAATAATCTTACTTACTTACTTACTTACTTACTAGATAAAGCCGAGCAAAGTGCCATAAAGGTAACTAACCTGCTGCCGGTCACTGAGACGGCAGTCGTGGTGCTGGCGTCATTGCGTGACGTTATGATAAACCGAACCGAGGCGAGATCATGCATACTCATGTCCATGTCTTCCAGCATTCCCTGCTCGTCACCATGACAACTGATCAAAGACTCAAACTGTAGCAGCATGCTGACTGAGACAAACTGCCGCAGCGCGAGCTCGTTGTGGATGCTTGACGTTAGCTTTGTGATGACTGCAGCCGTCGCGGACGTCAACTAGAACAAACACAATTCACTGCTATTCCAGTTCCCTGTCAAAACCTAAACCGACAATATCTGAACCGCCATAATCTGGAACATCAAAACTACACCACTACACAAACCCTAACCCTAACTCTAACCTTAACCCTTACTTAACCCTATCCCTATACCTAACCCTAATCCCTAACCCTATACCAATCCCTAGCCATATCCCAAACCCTATTCCATAACCCTAACCCTAACCCTATCCTTAACTTTATTTCCTAAACCTAAGCTGATATCACCATTACCAGGTTTTGTCGTTTCCGGTTTTGTCCTTCCGGGTTTTCCAATCTTCCTCGATTTTAAAGTCTTACCGTAAAGAAAGTGATTAGAGCAAACCACTTAAGTAGCATGGCGTCACGTAGAAAGCCGCTAACATCACGTGAACAATGTACATTATTATTCTTAATAAATAAAATGTCCAGGATGCAAAACAAGCCAATTGTCTGATCGATCGGTTGCTGTGGCTGTTGATAATAATGATGATGATGTAATACTGAAGGTTTAACCAACAGGACTGGTGGTTATCTTGTGAATTAAAATGTAAATGGGTTGATATGCATTAACTAACATATGAAGGCAGCCAGGTTAAACAGTGATTAATGTTTTGTACGTGAGTGTAACTATTATGAAAATTATTCAATATATGACAGGTTAAGTCATGCCCGTCGAGAGCCACAGCAGGGCCCGGGTAAACATTCTCGCGGGGCCCCTCGTAAGGGAAATTTTTTTTACATTTTTCTTCTTAAAATGGTGCATTCTGGTGTACTTTATATTCCTAAGCAACAGCGGAGCCCCCCAAACGTCGCAGGGCCTGGAGTAACTTACGCCCACAATCTACATGGGACTGAAATAAGTTGGAGTAAATACTCACAGCCTGCGAAAAGACAATGTCTCGCCTATAGCTGTAGGTGTGGATGAGCGGTAGACAGGCGGCTGTGTCCTGCACACAAAATATCAACAAAATATCAATTTATCAACCCCCAAATGCACGCAGAATAAGATACACGCATGACTCTGTGGAAAGCCAGAAACAATTTTCTGCTACTTACGACAATGTTACTTCCACTGTAAAAAGACAACAATGTGTGCAATACAGCATGGCCTATTTGTTAAACTTCCTACTGGAACACAGGTGACGAACAAGAGCTTTCCACTCCTTGTGATTACCAACAACAGCACGGCATATTTAGAAACAATTTCTGCAAAATAGACTAAGAACCACTGCATGGGAGCTAAACACATTGTAGCACTCTGAGGTTAACCACGACAACTCAGTCAGATGGCCAGTTCCGTTAAAAAGCCTCTGCAGTAAACTTTCACAGTGGCATAGACAGGGGGGAGCAAAGAGCCCAGCCGCCCCTCCCCCTCAATTCTCCAGACAAAACATGAGCATACATTTAAGCTGCACTAAATTTGGTAATTTGGTCAGTTTATTCTCAGGAAAATTATTAAAACTGCTGCTACCAGATCTTATCTTTTAAAGCCAAAATTGCCCCAAATTTGATTTCAGCTGGCACTCTGCCTCAGACCCCGCTTGGGAGCTCACAGCGCTCCTCCAGACTTCCTAGCTGAATTTTAGGGGGTCCCAGTTCTAAGAGAAGGGAGGGGGAGGAGAAGCAAAGGAGAAAATGGGTAAAAAGGGGAGGAAAAGGGAAGGGAGAGACAAAAGGAAAAAGGTAAGAGAAGGGAAAGATAGACAAGGCCCCTTCCAATTAAAATTTCTGGCTATGCCACTAAACTTTCAGTCTATTTACTAGTGCAGCTAGGACTCAATACCAGTATCACAACAACTACGTCAGTAAAAGTGAGACACAAGACCTGCAGAGCAAAAAAGCTAAGGCCGACGGTCGCGCGAGAACACATGACTTCGATGCATCGTTTGAGCCTGATGACGAGTGGGTTGAGTGCATCCAGCCAGCGGATGACAGAGTCCGTAGACTGACTCATGACTTCATCCACTTTGTTTACCACGCACATCAACGATGCCTGCGTGTTCAGCTTTGTCAAGTCCTACCAAACATGCAAATAACACACAATTGATCCATGATTCAGTCGGTCGGTCAATCATAATTGCCTAAGTATCAAAGCTAATTCGAAGTTAAACCACTAAGCAGTTTAAATTTAAAAAAAAAACAGTTAAACAGAACAACAAATAACGCTTCCGAAGATGAGGTCTGGGTGTGACTTTCTGAAGAGCCAGGTTCTGATACACTGGCATATGGTTGAACAAGAGAGAGTATCACCAACATCATTTGAAGCTGTTGGCGATTCAACCCAGCCCTGGCCAATAACCATGTAGGCTTAAGTAAGTAAGTAAGTAACAAGTTATACAGCACCAAAATCTCACAGAAGAATCAGGGCACTAAACCAGTAAGTAATGACACAAAAACTGAAAGCAGCTAAGACCGAGAACTCACTTGAATAACCCCATATCCATCACCATTTAAATCGGATGGATCACCCAGAACCTGTAACATTGTTTACACATGCAAACATTATGCTTGCAATGCTTACAATAATGCAAACAGTTTTCAAGTGACTGATGGAATTAAAGAAATTAAACGCCAGGGGAAAGCTCTAAGCATTACCCATGGTTCTTCGGTGGGACTTTTGATGAAGTCAGTTCCAGACCACTTCCATGATGACACGTCAGCTGATGCGTATGAAGCATGGGTGCTATAGCTGCCATCAGTCGTATGTCTCTGCTGGGACAATGACTGAGCGGTTGGTCGGCAGGACGAATACTGACCAATGCTATCATTCACCAGTTCTTCTTCATTGGCTTCGATCAGCCGCCGTGTCTACACAATCGTTATTACACAATAAACACAGTTTGTTTTCGGAGATGTTAAATCTCAAATGCTTACAGAGGATATTGAACAAAAGATGGCAACAAAGAATCAGGAACAAGGAGATCATGAAAAGAACGGGCATAAGCTTCAATGTCGTGCAGGGAATGAGGAAACTGAACTTCTTCGACCAAAACAGCCAGATGCAAGATGACAGGCTGATTAAGCAAGTTGTGTGCACAAGCCAAAAGACCACAAAAACAAAACAATGCACAAATACAAAACAACGAAGCAATTACGTGCACATATCAAAGTCTAAATACAGTCACAAGAAGCTCAGGAAATAAAATTCTTCCGACTGAGATGACAAGACGCAGTATAAAGTTATGACCAGCACATGATCGTAATGTCACAGATCCACAATGATTACAATAGCATTTGAGCTACAAAGATTCCACAGGTCTGCCAAACTGCAAAGCATGACAAATCCCACAAATATGGTAAAATTTAATCAGAAAAATGTAAAAGTGTCAAGAGAATAGTCGGGAAAATGTGACAGAATGTGTACCTGTTCGGTAAGCAGCTTGGCGGCAGCCTGCAGTGCAGAAGGGTCGCCGGCCGCCGCTACGGCACACAAACTATCACAAGTTTCCAGCGTCGCCGACTGCAAACGTGATAACTTGCCCAGCGTCTGTGTCACCGTTGCCAGGCGACTCCATGGAAACGACGGCGAAGCACCGACAGCCAACAGCGGCGCAGAACTGTCAGCTGCAGATGCTGATTGGCGCTGGCTGAGTTGATGACGTAACCGACGGAGTCCGCCGTGCTTGTATTTGAGTGCCGAGGCCGTGAACACGCCCACTGTGATGACGTCATAGCAAGCACCTGCCAATCACCAGTACTCAGTCATTTATCCACTCAGTCAGTCAACAGCATGATGCCAATCATCATTCACTCGTTCATTCATAAACGAAAAATTAATTAAACTAAGGCAACACATGCCTATAAACATTGTGTTGCAATAAAGATGAGTTTATCTGTTTTCCCATATCAGCAGTGCCGAACGGGCACATTAGGAACAACTATGTTCAGCAGGCTACCATAATGCAAGAATGAATATCCCTTACTTGTCTGCAGCAAAGTATTGAAAACGGTCATTCTCTGCAGATGGAGATTTGTCGGAGCAAAAGACAGTTCCTTGTGGTTCTTCTTTGTACTTGCTTTGAAATACACATCTGCCATACACCGAGACGTCACAATATGTTAATAATAAAAATTAGTTGATAATTAAAATTAGTTTATCTCCGTCATTCACTTACATGCTAAATAAATAGCAGCATTGCAGACCAATTCAATTATCTATTAATCTACAGGTAAAGAAATGTTGTAGTCTACCAGTGCTAGTACATTATAATCCTTCTCCAGCTTTACCTTCTACTAGCTGACTTTTCCACAGTTACTTCAAGTTAGGCCAGTGTGATAAGTACTGGGATCAAAAATTCGACCCCCAGTTGTCTGTTAACCTCCTAAGTTATCACACATAAACTGCCAGATAGAGATGGGATAACTCTCAGTTTACCAGTAGTTTATTTATTACGATATCTTTCCTAACACATTAACTGCAAGGTAAGCAAAAAACTGTGCATAAGGCATGATAAGTACAACATGCTAAACATTGATTATTTAACAGTCTAAGAATAACACGTAGATGGGACTCCACTATACTGTCTGTTTCTAATTGACTTAACAGTAGTTTTTATTGCTTAGGCACTGTAGAAATCGCCAATTACTTGATTCATTGACTGATGGCAATTGGACTTCTCAGAAAAGGATCGAGAAAATAAATCTGACTACTTACCCCCCACCAGTCTCTTATCGGAACTATCAAGATGGGTTAGGTATCTTATGTCTTGCTAAGAACCGACAAATCATCTCTGTAAAACAAGAACGCCCAGCTAACGCCAAGGGGAACGCATGACAGCGGTGCATGTTAGAAAGCCCACAGCGAACAAAATCTAAGCTCACTGATCCCAGCAACTGACATTCGACATGACGATTATGAAGGCTAGTATCTATAGCGTTTCATTTTTACTTGCCAGAGGATGCAACCGGTCTCGCACAGCTGACAGTGGTAAAATAACAACTTCTATAGGGTAGCCATCTTTGATGCCCTCGTGCGCAGGCCACTTTGCACCTACGGGATCAAGACTTGGACCGTTTACATCCGTGTTTAATGTCAAAAATTTCATATGCAGGTTGTACTGTGTCTATCTGTAGCGATTTGGACACAATTTGCTCTTGAAATGTGTGTCTCAGCCTTAAATCGACAAAAAGTGAATAAAACCCCTATTTTTGGCGTTCAAGGTCATCCAAGGTCATTGATTTCGATGCCAATCGAAAGCCAGTGTAAGACTTCCTATTACTGATTAATAGTAACCTAGGCCCTATCTCGCACCGTTTCCGAGACACGACTTATTCGCCTTATTGGCTGAAAATCGCAAATTTTTCCCACACCCCTCTCATATAGTGCAATCACTGGGGGTGACCGCTTTCGAATTTATGGAAAAGCTTTATGGGTCCTTAAAACCAAAGTCTTGAAGGCAGCCGACGGTAAAGATTTGGTGATCCTAGCTTGCATCTTTTTGACTGATCCACCCATGTGACGGACAGACAAACAGAATTGTGATGGCTAAGATGCGCTACAGCAGTAGCTGCTGTTGCACGTAAAAATTGCAAAGTGCTAAGATAACTAACTGCATTTAAAGCAAAAAAAATGAATGGAAATTGAATAACAGAGCTGTGACGAAGCAGTGATGCAATACTGTATGTTAATAGAACAACTTGTTACGTTGGTACATTTGCTTTAGGTGAGTACCACATATCAGTTGTACTTACGTGTGTCCAGCTTTTGCAATAATCAACTGAAAAATCTGATATCAAATGAATGTTTATCTGTTTTATCTGACCCTTTGGCACAAAACTCTTAGAAAAATTTGAATTTCAAGTATGCCAAAGAAAAATGTTTGTCACAGCTCTAGAGCAAAAAATAAATGTTCAGTAGCAACATTAACATGCTTGATTAGTCAACAAGAAACATGCAAGCAGGGTTAGCATTAAACAGGTGGCAATGCAGCTATCAGAATCTGACGGTTGTGAGATGATCTGTACACCACCTTTGATGCTGTAGTAGAACGATTCACATACATGTACTAAGCGAGCTGACAGTGTTATTGCACATCTGTAAATTCTGTATCAAATTCGCTGCTATTTTGATATTATTATCTGTTGAGTCATGAAATTTCCAGTCGCGTCGTCTGGTCTATGATTATCTAGCCAGTGCTACATCATGTCACTTCTCTGTATGGTAGTCGAGATCATTTCACTTTGCACGATTCTAACCAGTAAGACAGCAGTTGCAGCATTCACATTCTTGATTTCCCCAACCAATGCACAGATCCAATGGCTCTGCGCATTTGGCCGAGCTGATACGGCCTCAGCGCTGGACAGGTGCATCACCTGTCCACCTCAAAGGTAAGGTAAGGCAAGGTAAGGCACAGATCCAACGGCTTCTATCCCCCCAAATCTAAAATCGAAATCAAGCTCAAATCCTATCTTAAAGGTTAAAAGGTTAAATGTGGTGATATAGCCCTTAATAATACACCCATCTTAGAGCTACGGAGCGTCACCTGCCATATGGGATCAAACAGTGTTAGCTGCCACCCGACACAGGTGAACGCGCCCCGCCTTCCTTTCCTTTCTCCAGCCCCCGAATCCGGACAAAGCGCGGCCGCCAAACGGTTTGTGGTGCATTCTGAGCTAAAACCGGTGCTTCTGGTGATAGCAATTTTACATAAACACTTAACAAAACCTCCCCTTCACTATTTTTCACTGGGTGCAAGCTGTGCCAACCAGGAATAGGGATAGAAGCCACTGCACAGATCGTCCTAGTTACAGCTGTCAAAGGCAGTGTAAGGATCATCCCACAATCAATGATGACCTGCTAACTGAGAAGTGAAATAGTCGGCATGCTGCAGACAGGCGGTCAGCACGCTGACGTGAAAGTCAACCACTTGAAGACGCAACTGCTCATACTTGTCAGCCAACTAGCAACAGAACCATGCCAACAGACACACAGCGACCATTAGCCCAAGAAGCGTTAATTACACATACAAAGTAACAGTAAAAAACTGACCCCCTAGACATCGTGCAATAAAAATGTCAAATCTGAATGAATTTGAATAAAGTTTCGTACACTTAATTCCCAATAAATTCCTGAAGCGACTGCCAAATTTCGTTGACAAATATTAATTCTTACCAAAGTTATTTAATGCTGAATATCGATAACACAATATCTCCGTTATCAATATGGTGTTGAATAAGTAAACAACTGTGTACATTTGTATAACTTAACAAACAATATCTGATTCTGGCAAAATTTCACATCAACAATGCATCATCTAAATTGGCAATCAAAGTGCCAAATTTCAGTTAAATCTATTCATGCAAACAATAGTTATCTAGAGCATCTTTTGTGAGGTCGCCTCAAAACGTGAAGTGTCCAGTATTAGGCAACCATTTCTTTAAAACTGACAGTGTCCACGCCTTGCTGAGAAATTCTGCGATAAGCTTTTTAGTACCATACCCTTTCATCTCAACAGTTTAATTAAAACACGATCGTATGAAGAAAACACCCTGTTGTTATTGTTCACGTTATTTTGATTGGGTCAACAAACGTCCCTGCCGCTTGAGCGACTGAAGTATAGTAATGGAGATAATTTGTTATCGACATTCAACATTTAATAATTTTGGTACGAAATAATATTTTCCAACAAAATTTGGCAGTTGCTTCAGGAATTTATTGGGGATTAAGTGTACAAAACTTTCTTAAAATTCGTTCAGATTTGACACTTTTATTGCATGATGTCTAGGGGGTCAGTTTTTAATGGACACAGTGTATAAGCTTATCATAAGCATTATGGCTACTGGCATCCCTTACACTCAGCCAAATGGATGCGAACCCCCTTGGGTTGTTGACAATTCAAAAATGTGATGAAATCATATATCTGATGCTTTTGGCCAGTTTAGGAGACCTGTGTCACCCAACTGACTAAAATCTGTCATTCAGTTAGTTGGTGCACTGAGCACTTTGCACTTTCAACGCCTCCCAAGCAGTCAGATTAACTTACATCTATCACAGAAACTTGTACCATAAGCTTCATTTCCCCAAGGAACTTAATCAGAAATTGATACAAGCAACTAAACAAAACTGCAACCAGTAGCAGCAAGCAATGAAATCTTTAACTATGTAGAAATAAGTTGCGGAAGCAGAATTAAGAAAAGACTCTGAGAAACAGCAAATATTTCTTGAAAACAAGAAAATCAGCAGAGCAAAGCTAGCACAGCCTAAGCAGCCAAAACACACAGACAGAGGCACCTTTCATTGCATTAAAGTGCTGAGCGGTGGTCAAATACTGACTGTGATTTAACATCAGCCAACCTATCTCTTCATCGATGTTGGCTAGTGGACACTGCTTTGAGCACTGAGATGCCAGCTACAGCAGTCGCACTATTTCAAGTCTACCACTATCACTCAAACAAGAAATATCGGCAATTATGTACTAAAGCATGGCAAAAAATCCGAAATTCAGTTAAATGTGTCGTCTGATGAAAACTAGAACTAAAATAATTTTATTGAGCAATAATTTGTTGTCCTTGCTAACAAAAATAACTCCAGACACACAGTGAAATCCATTCCCATACGCAAGATCGGCAAGAAAAGTCAATATTTCACACATGGATGAAAGCATCAGATACACCTAGAGTTTATTTCTGTCAGCATAACTGCAGTGACAACTATTTGTGCTATTGTAAACCAAAGCAAGTGAGTGAGTGAGTAGGGTTTAATGTCAAGCCCAACACAGTATAGGTCATTTCGGGGATGGCAATAACAAAACAAAAAGTTTAACCTTTACAGAAAGTTTAACCTTTATGAAACACAAAACACAAAAAAATTATGGAAACCAAAAACTGTAAGAAATGACGATTATAATTGTGCATATGTAATGATAATAGCAGTTCTGATAATTTTCCCTTTCTCCTCCAGACAATCATCAATCTCATAATGCTGTCTATTGGAGGACAGGGGGGGGGGCAAAACAGAAGAAATTAGAAAACAATTAGGCCATTATACCAATACGTAAAGATCAAATAATCATTAACGCTACAAAATGTACAAGATACAGACAAAAGCAGCAACAATTTTAGCAAAAAAGAGACTTTTCAACACCCATACAATATAATACATCAACAAATATCAACAAATGTAACTAAATATAGCGCTACTCACACCACCAAGTTCTTCAAGTGCTTCTATCTTTCTTTTCTCCTCCTCAGCCATCAGCTTCCTGATTGCATAGTTTTGCAAAAAAAATGAATACTAACAGAAATGACTTGCAAACGTCTTGGACTTGGCACAGTTATTAAGTGGTATTGCCAAAAGCATAAGCGATCACAGCTATTCTGATAAATGTTGCTATAGCACAGAACAGTCTGTCCATCTGTCTGTCACACTCAAGCACTCTGCAGAAGCCAAAATAAAGAATAAAAAGCCGATTGACAAAGACCCTGTGTTGTTCTGGATAACACCATGCCCCAGTGAACATTTCTGTTCTCACGAACATACAACTGACACTTGCAATACCTGCCACTAGCACATCAAAGTTATGACCTAATCGCACTAAACAAATCTACTACTATCTCCGCCAAGTGTGAACATTGGAGGAGATTAAGAAATTGGTCGTTCTGTCCGTGTTTCCGTCATTTGTTCGTTCCTTCTGTGTACATGATGACTCATAATGGCAATGACGTCATTGCGCTGGCAGCGCTGGCTGTTGCTTTACCCTCCCTTCGCAAGGCGGCTCTTCCTTCTCCCTCCCCTTTCCTTATTGTGTCGTGTGGTTGTGGGTGTTGTTGTATTTACAAATGTGGTAATAGTAATAGTAATGTTTAAATCGCTTCACTTCGTGGAGATATGCACTCTCACGAGTGCCATCTAGTTTTTATTATTACTCACAATCAGAGAAAAATGGCATCAAATGAATGCATTTAAAATCTGGACTGCAAATTGCAGTCAAACCATAACAGAGTGATTAAATTATTACCATTACAGACAGCCTATAGAACTAAGCAATGCCCTATCCAACTGTATCAAACTCAAATGACATCAACTAAGCAAAGTGATATTTCTTAAAAGCTGTAAAACAGTGACATCAAAAGATAGTGCCTCAAATTAGGCATTAAGACCTTGGTTTTTGATCGTGCCTATTTGTAACAAATGCTGTTGTTTAAGGGGGCACTTTACCAAATTACAGATTGATTGGCTTCCCTTCTCCCCCTCCCAAAAATAACATGCTCAAAGCCAAACTACATTGGCGTCCACGGCAATTGTAAACATACGTTGTGACTCACAAGAGTTGGGCAGGCAGTGAGTACGTGAGTCTGCTCTCGGCACAGTATTCTAGCACTATCAGCTGTTGGTCATCGGCCACACTCACAGGAAACCTAAACGTCTTTGTCACGATATTGGCGTAGTCAGCACGCATGTCAATGAGACCACGTTGTCGCTGCACCGATCCAATGCTCATACTGCGCCGTGGAATGACACATGCCCTCTCCTGATTAACAATACAACTATCACTCTACACGATGAGTAGGGCCCAGTTTTTCGCGGGCCATGGAATTTCAAGCCGAGCCACAGAATTTGCCCTTTTCCGTGGAATTTTGATATTTCCATGCAGTTTTGCAGATGTTGAGAAATGACAGGCGATTGGTATGATCGTTGGCTTGATGGCCTAATTTTATCTGGGAAAAAATCAAACTCAACCGCCTACAAGAAATTTGAGCTAATGCTCACGAGACACTCGAAAGCCTATAGCAGTTCCAGTTCAGTAGTTTAGCTGAAAAATGGGGTGTTCACGCTAAGTTAATATACAAATACCAAATTCTCTATCTAGATCGCATAACGATAGTTCCATACGTGGCGCCACGTTGTGAATGATATTCACTTGTGTTGCAGCAAGAAATCGCCAAAAAAAATCCACAAAACCCCCTATTTTGGCGTTCAGGGTCATTCAAGGTCATTGAATTTGGCGACAACCGAGAGCCAGTTTACGACTTCCTATTAGTGATTAATAGTAACCTACACCCTATCTCGCACCGTTACTGAGATACAGCGACTTATTGGCCAAAAATCGCAAATTTTGCCCGCCCCCTCTCATTTAGCGCCCTCGTTCGAGGTGACCCCCTTCGAATTTATGAAAAAGCTTTACGGTTCCTAAAACTAGAGTCTTCCAGGCAGCCGACGGTGAAGACTTCGCAATCCTAGCTCGCACCGTTTTTGATTGATCCCTCCGTGTGACAGACAGACAGAAGGATGGACAGAAGCAGTAGCTGCTTTCACGCATAAAAACTGCGAGCCCTTTTAATAGCTCTCACAATACAGCACAATCGTAAATAAACGCAATGCAACATGACAGATTGCACTTTAAAAAAACTAATAATTTTCTTCATATGTTGCTACTAGCATAACGTAGCACAGCGGCAGCCTTAAACAACTGAAGCTCAATTTATTCACAAACAAAAGGCGCCATGGTGAACCATGGAATTTGGATGATTTTGCCACAATAAGCCACGGAATTTTGCAAATTGGCACGTGGAATTTGGGGAAATTTTCCGCGGAAAACCGTGGGCCCTAACGATGAGCCATAATTACCACACCGAATAGCAAAACTTTGTTACTACACCATTTTTAAACATGAAATTTCTACAATGCCACTAAATTTACCGACCTCAAGTTATCATGTGACACATGCATCAAGGCTCACAAGACAGCTCATCCATTAACAAAAAAGACCCCACACTTCACTGCTGGAAAAGCAGCCTGGATTTAAATCAGCTGAACTACAAAGTCTGGTCAGAAATGCAGAAAAAGGGCTCCAAAGGGCAAATCAAGCATGTTGACAACTGCTTGAGACAAAAAGGATCAGAAGTCAGGCAGTGATAAGTGCATCTTCATGCATGTGTTGAAGCAAAAAATGAGCATTTTGAACACAAACTGAGCCATTAGTGCAGAACATATATGTTGCTTATAACAGCATAAAAAGCTATGCAAAAGAAGCCATGGGGTTCCAGTAATTAGGCCCTACCATGTATAAACACAAACGCATGCATTTAATGGCCAACCTACAGAAAAACCAATATCAGATAAAACAAGAAGCCCAGCTGTTGCTAGAATAGCCAACCGTACTGGTTGTCAGTGACACTGAAGGTCATCCAAAGTCGATTATTTTCATCTCATCTGAAAGGTAAGTAAATTTCCAACATACGGCCATTTGTAGCTTGAAACTTTCCACCGAAAATTACGGCCAAAAAGCTGCAGACGGAGACATGGTTGCTATTTACATCCCGTAGGTAGTCGCCAGCGCCCTATCCTATAATACCATCACCGACCCCCTACAACTTATCATTTAGCCACAATACTGCACGACTGGCACACCACAGCGCATTATGACCCTTCAAGGTCATCCAAAGTCATTGATTTTCATGTCATTTAAAAGCCAATATGCAACTTCATACTAGTAATCTGCAGCAAGCTAAGCCCTATATCGCACCATTTAGCCACAATACATTCGTGACCGACAGACGAACGATAGACGGACGACAACCATGACAACAGCTTGACCATTACACAGGATACAGTTGGCTAAAAATAACTAAAAATAAAGAATTACAGTGACGATACCTGAGATAAACTATTGACAGCATCTGGCGTGAAATGAGATTCTTCATCAGCAGGCCACGCCATTACTGACAGCGAGCCTACGTCATGACTATCCAGAGAACTACAACAACAACATATGCTGCCACTACAACATACTACTACCACACTGTGTCTCCCAAAAAAACGTCCCACTTTGTAATTCTCCATATCTTTGACAAGTATTAACCAATTTTCAAAATCCTTTCACTGGCACACTTTGTGGACAAGTAGCTGCAGTAGTGTGGTTATTAAACATCCCACCACACTTTAACTGTGTCGCTACACTACCACGTGAAACCTAAATTGTCAAAAATCACTAAAATCCTAGTATTACGAATACAAAAATTATCTTCTGAAACAATTTTTGACTAATTTTTGTACTAAAAATAAATGGTGTTTAGTTTTTGATACATTTCTTGTTTTTCTAACAAAAGCATAAGATATTATTGTAAATATTAATTTTTAATGCAGCGATGATACATCGGTATTGTAACACGCATTTAGCAATAATGAGGACAAAGCTGTGATAAAGAAGTCATACGCATTCGAAAAATACAGCTCACGGAGAATTGTGGAGGAATTTTGGACAATAAACAGCAAAAAGGAAGAACCGAACATGTTACTAAAAAGATTTGAAAAACAGGAAGCGCCGATAGCAGACTGAAGCACGCAGATAGGCCTACAGAAAAGAACAAGATCTTGTGGATGAACTGGTAGACCTAGTAAACCACGAAGGCCAGAAAAAAACACATCGTTCAACATGCCAGATATTCACAAACATGGGTCTAATAGAGTGTAGCATCGTACAAATCATTCATCGTGATTTTGATTAAAAGTGTCTTTCATCTTCCAACATGTCTGTTGACTGTTACTGTTAGTTTTTTTGCACTTATATTTCACAAGGTAGTGTAGCAACACAGACCCTGCGTGGTAAGATGTTCAATAACTACTTTATTGCCAATTGTCCAGAGAGTGTATCAGTGAAAAAATTTTAAAAATCGGTTAATAGTTGTCAAAGATGTGGAGAATTACAAAGTGGGACGTTCTTTTGAGACACCGTGTACATTTACTTTGGTCATGGCCAAAATGGAAAACAAAACATCAATGTTATTTTGGTGAAGCCAAACATGTTATCAGATGTGTTTCAACACTAAATTCAACTTTACCAGAATTCCTCATCTTTTCAGGGCAATATAGGCCTCACCATATAGGAATTGCCCAATAGGCTCATCACAACAACAACAAAAAAATAATACCCCATTTACATGACGAAGCAAACATGAAGCAAACGTATTCAACATACACGCGTGCACAACATGTGCTCTAAGTTTGCTTCATCATGTAAACAGTGTATAACATAAGCCTGGTGTTGTTTCTACATGTATCCACACACAGATATCTCCACAGCATGACGTCTATTAGCTAGATGGACTTCCTTAAATTAATTTCAGTGTAAGCATCGTAATACGCAACCGATGAATGACATCCGTAAAAATGTAAATTAGTGTACTTACTTAAGCCGTAATGTAAGCGATGATCCGATAGCGTTGATGACATTAGACATTGTGAACATGGCATAACCTATAGGAGCCATCTGTAGAACACATACACATAGTCACAACCTGCAGTGATGTTAGTAGTAATATGGTAACAAACCCTGGCAATGACGTTACGAACATGTGAGCAAAAGTGCAAACTGAGTCCAAGACTACCAATAACAAAAACTTAAGAACGAACTGACAGATCAAACAAAGAAGAAAACTTTTCACTATTCACTACAAAAAAATGGTAAATTTTTAAGTTTACACTTATACGCCGCTGTCATGCTCACAATACACTGTATACAAAAACAAGTAATTTTAATAAAAAAAAATATGCAGTAATAATGCTGCGAAGTACCGTGCGAGTTAGTCGCTCTTTGACACAGTAGACTGATACTTTTATACAAGACATCTGGGTAAACCCATCGTTGTCGGTAAACCCGACGGTTGCCAGGTATTTGGGACTAGAGCAACGCTGCACACACAGGTCAACATATTTACTTGCATTAGAAAACGTGTCTCGTAAAAACATTACAGCATCAGCTACTACTGATATTGAACCCACAGCCTCTTAATCACGAGCCCAACATCACCAGGCAGAACGATGGCACTAGCAGCAAACCAAGCAACAATGTGCACACACAAAGCGTGCCTCTGCCAAACAAGAAGCCCAGCTGTCGCTAGGGTGGGACTGACTGTACTGGTTGTCACTGACCTTGAAAATCATCCAAGGTCGATAATTTGCAGGTAATTTGAAAGCCAATATGCTACTTCCTATTAGTGATCAACAGCAACTTAGGCCCTATCTTGTGCTGTTTAGCCGCAATAGCGCGTAATGGTTTTCAAGGTCATCCAAGGTCAGTGATTTCCATTTAATCTGACAGGGTGTATGCCACTTCCTATTAGTGATTAACAGTAACCTAGGCCGTATTTCTCACCATTTTTGAGATATGGCCAGTTTTTCGTCAAAAAACGTGCATAATAGCCACGAGGGTCGTCCAAGATCATTGATTTATATGTCATTTGAAAGTCAGTATACGACTTCCTATTAGTGATCAATAGCAACCTAGGCCGTATCTTGCACCGTTTAGCCACAATACATCTGTTACAGACAGACAGACGGAGAGACAGACAAACGACAACCACGACAAAGGACCGACCTTTATGCTTACAGCTTAACGGTCGGCCCAAACAGATAACAACATCTCAGTCGCATTCGACCTTCTGCCAACGTCTCAAAGTCCGGTTCGTCAGAAAGTCACAGCCGTTAGATATCATCATCAAAACCAGGCCGTTATTTCTCAGTTTAGCATTAACCTAAAGTAACTCTGCTATTAAGTTTACCCTGATTAAATGACTGATCACTTTAACAACCATTTTCCAGTTCTGTCTAGCATAGCTTGTTGTAACACAGCAGCAGACCTTTTGCCAGTAAAATTTAGTGATACTGATTAAACCAAGAGCCAAGAAAATTCTAAGGTTCTACTCATGTACAAACTATGTGCAAAATTCGGCAACACCGTTTAACAAAAAATTGGCTGTTTTCTAGTAGTTTCTGGTACTTTGCACCACCCTGCAAAATTAACATTGTCACATAGAATCTAGAAGGACATGCAGAACTACTGGCAAAACTAACGAAATTCCAACATAAACAACCCCACCAAATTCGACCGCACAAAACTTCAGCTTGGCAAAAAAACAAATCAGGTCTACTCCATCACTAACATATCTTGCACTGTTTACAAATAAAACATACCTCAACTATCTCCGTATGTCCATTTGACACCCACTTTCCACCAGCTTCGTTCTGACACTGGACAACGGCGTAAGTATTGGGTGCCTGTCCGCTCGAGTCGTTAGGCAGACCCTGACACGCAAGACTGATCTCATACTCATAGTGCTGCGAGTCACCAGGTGTCAGCACTGACGACGACGTCACACCCGCTAATGACATCAACAACACAGTGAATGAGAAGTGATCAGATACCTGAAACATCTGCTGAAAAGAGTGATGCCATGTGGCTAGACCCGAGCTGCGCTGCCATCTTTTTTTCAGCTGTCTCAGAAGCATGCCGTGGAAAATTTGGCCGGCAGCAGCATCACCATTTTCTCGCGGCAATGGTTTTTCAGCGTCACTTAGTCAACAGTCAAAAGAACGCTAACTTGAAGCGATTTCATCATGATATATTTTCAAGCAGTTTCATAAAAAAGATCTGTCCATCATACAAAAGTCAGTTTTAAAAATCTATACTTTACAGCAAAATGATACAAGTAATTTCAGCAAAGCTCACGAGACGCGCGAAAGCCTATAGTAGTTCCTGTTCGCAGGTAATCGTAGTCTATCTCCATCCATTTCATCGTAATTCACTCTTTTGCAGCCAAAAATCGCCAAAAAATACGTTAAATCAATATTTTTGGGGTTCAAGGTCATTCAAGATCATCGATGTTGATAAATTTTAAAAGCCTGTCACCAGTGCTTGTTACGATAAGCAGCATGTCTGTGCCTATCTGTAACCGTGTTCACGCTACACGACATAATTGCGGTAAAATTACCACTTTTTAGGGGGGTAGCTATCTTTGACGTCCGCCTGCGCTTGCCTCCTTGAACCTAGGGGGTTGGGACTTGAACTGCTAAAATCTACGTTGAATGCTGAAAATTTCATATGCAGGTTGTCTTGGTCTATCGCCAGCCATTTCGTCGCAATTCAGTGTTGAAATGTGCGCTGCATCCAAAATTTGCGAAAAATTCACTAAAAACCTCTTTTTGAGGGATTCAAGGTCGTTCAAGGTCATCGATGTTAATAAATCCAAAAAGCCTGTCACCAGTGCTTGTTATGATAAGCAGCATGTATGCACCTATCTGCAACCGTTTTCACATTATTCGAGCCAATAACGGCCAAATGACATCTTTTTTAGGGGGTACCCCTCTTCGACGCCCTCGTTCGAGGAGAACCCCTGCACTCAGTGGCACGAAATTTTGTCACGATAAACTAGAGACCTTGGGGCAGCCCACAGTGAAGATTTCATGATCCCAGCTTGCACCGTTTTGATACAGCTCACGAGTGTGACAGACAGACAGACAGACAGACAGACGCCCAGACGATAGCAAAGACGTGCGAAGCATTCTGTTTTCGCGCGTAAAAATAAGCTACAGAACACGAATTTTGACTAAAAAAAAGCATCGGATGCATTGCATAACAGTCTCTGTTGCTAAATTCAAAAAAATATGTGGCCGATCGCTTGATCACTACTGACAAACAAGGTTTTAAGATAAAACCAATAAATGTAAGGTCTTCCAGTAAACAAACTCTAGCTTCGGATCATCCATCCGAAACTACAATTGTAGTAACACACTGTTAAACAGCTGCTATCACAATAACTTGATGACCAAGCATTGGCTCACTGTAAAATTTCGGTAGCAGCAATGGCGACCTATAACTTCGGCTGGCTTGGCGCACCGTCTGTCAATTCCTGCTGGCGGCAGCGGCGCCAGTTGGTGGCTGGGGGTCTACATGTAACTAACAAAAAAGATTCAGTCACTATCTTTTGAGCCTTGACCACCCATCCAGAAATCTCATCAAAAACTTCCTGGATAGAAATTTGGATGCAGACTCAAGAACCCAGTCTATGGTCTCCTTTATTTCACCATTAAAGTAAAAACTGGAGCAAAATAGAACAAAATCATCAGATTTTAACCCCACACAAAGTGTTTCTTACTGCAACATTACACCAAAGTCAGCTCTTAACTTTTTTTGGGTCATTTCAGAAAATGAGACAGGCAGATGTGTGACAACATCACTTGTTGCCTTCAGTGAAAGAGAATATTCATCAACGTACTTCAAACCAAAAAACTCCACAACTATACTTTGGAAAGAGTGATGCAGAATGATATCAGAGCAAAAATCTTTATGAGTTTACAAAGCTATGTAAGAGCGATATGAGTCAAAACTCGAAAATGGCAAAAACGGTTTTGGGGCGATATTATCGCATGTTAAATTCGAATTTCGCGCACGCACAGCCATGCCAACTTTGAACTGACTGTAACCAAATTTTGCACGTGGGGTCGGGTGGTCGATGTGATCTCTGATGGTAAGTTTTATGGAAATCGGTTAAGGGGCTTCAGAGTTACAGGACCCCCCCAAACGCCATTTCCTATACTTAACGTTCACCGCCCTTACAACAGTGTCAGCACTACTGTGCTGCACTGCAATTTTGTTGCCGCAGCTTAGGTTAGCTCTATTTGCCACAAAGTGCAGAGAATTAAAAATTTAAATCACACAAAAAATTTAAATCACACTATCTGTAAAAGACTAAAAACACTAAAAGTTACAAATTCGCATAACACAAAAATATAATTAACAAACGAATATGAGTAGCAATCACAGAACAGCACGAAAATGTTTACATATAGCAGATTCACCACATTAACTAATTGAGTAAACAATGCTCATACCAAATGCCGAGTCTGTGGTTCCGACACCATCGACCGCGAGTCCTCCGAACTCGATGGGATCCTGGCCGGTTCGCGCCTTCAGCTGCTCACGTAAGCTCTGCAGCTGAATGCACAGACATTCGAACCCTGCGATGTGCAGACGTTCAATCCAACTGTCACGCTCCGGCTCGGTACGCGTGGCCAACCACAGGCCTCGCTCGTCTCCTTCAAACACTGCACAGTGACACAAAACAGCTCTAACAAAAGTTGGAAAGTCCTTCCCAAGCCATAAGGCTCTCAAGGTGGCACTCAACTCCACTTCCTTAGCCTTCAGCCAGACACTAGCTTACACTGCAAGACTACAAATACAAGCAGGTGCACTGCAGGGTCATGCTGCGGTGTGCCTGTTTCTTTTGCCAGTAAACGTGATCCTTATAGCATGTCTTACTCTCTCTACCCCAAAAGTTACAGGAGCAGATGAGTCAATTTTAAAGCCAACTTTGGACCCCCCTTTAAAAAAAATTGTAAGTAGGACCGTCGTCCCCGGTGGGGTGGGCGCTAGCAAGACTTGGTCATTGGTCATTGCACGTGTAAAAATTTCGGGGCGCAGCACCCCTTGGGGGTCGAAATATGGTTTTCCGAAAAAGGCGATTTGGATAGGTACAACTCTAAATCAAAACTGGGCCAAAGTTCACCCATTTTTTAAGCGAAGGCAGGAAAAATTGCAGTAAATCATGTACTTGTCCAATTTCAAATATCTTTATCCATTTCGAAGAGCCCCCCCCCAAAAAAAATTTTGGACCGGCGTTATAAATTTCGGCCTACTACTGATCGTTGTGCAAAATTTCACCATGATCGGCCGACCGAGCTTGTGGTACCTTTGCAAAATTTAAAAAAAAACATCTGCAGTAAAACATAAGTCTGCTCCAAACACTAGCATTGCCACGTGGACAAATAAACTCACCAAGGACAAACGAGAAGAGCGTCTCATCAGCATCATCGTCAAGTTGAACGAGGCATCGCTCCAAAACAATCACCCCGACCACTTCCGATGACTGTAACATACACAGCTCATCAAGATACCGATCCCTGGTAATCTGTCTAAGTAAATCTGTCTTAAAAATATAATTTATCAAATTATTTTAACGTTTTGACTCTCATTCTAGCTGCACTACGACGATAAATATTTAAGAAGAATACCTTGTCCTTCCCCCCTCACATGCGGGTACACAGTGCCACCAGTAATTTCAGCTGATAACACCCGCGGCGTGGCGCAGGCAAGATGATTGGCAGCCAGCGGCATATGCATGCTATTAACATTCACCTGCAGACAAGACTCTAGAGCTGTGCTGTTCCAAAAACTGAAAAACCGAAACTGTCAATAGAGAGCCTAAAACCGCAGTTTCGATAGGGTTCGATATTGCTAAAAAACCACGTTTCGGTGCCGGTTTGGATAACCGTAACAACACTAATCAATTATAGTATTTTATGACTTCATACACACCACTTCTTTGGTCTTGAAGTAGAAGAGAAGATTGCCCCGCAAGCGAAACAGTCGTTCAACGTACACTGTAACAACAATACAGCAACAAAGTTTCTACGTTGACTGATGAAATTCACATACACATACAATTCAAATATTTGAATAATGAATACATGCAATACGAATCAATACAACAAAGGTATTGTGGACTACTGTACACCAATAACAATAAATACAATCTTCTATACAGACAGAGACAATATAACATACCACACAAATACAGCACAAAACTGAGTAGCAAATGCATGACACTATTTTGGTGGTAAATAAGCCTAACCCAGATCCTAACCCCAAAACTAACTCTAACCCTAACCCTAACCCTAAACCATATATAAGTACAACATGCCATAGATATCCTTTTACCACCCTAACAGTCAAGCCTGATCGTTCAGTGCTGTAATTTTGTTGTCTCGCTGCAATAGATTTGTTCGTAGAAAATACAACCTTCTCCCTTGCGGAAAAGGCCTTCCTGACGTTCTTTCACAATCAGCACTCCTTCTTTATCGTACTGATCTGAGCTCTGGCAGGCAAGACAAGTCAGCTCTTTGGCATTGAACCTCATGCCCTGTGCTCACCATGTGCATTTCCTAACCATAAACATCCGCACGACATAAGTAGGGTCAGCAGAAAATCACGAAAACACGGAAATCACAGAAACCATGATATACATCAAATGCTGTGATTTGGCAAAATGCTGTGTTTTTAGCCTAAATGCTGTGATTTTACCATTTCTAAAACGTTCTTTACAATGATTTTTAATCAACCTAAATGGTGTGATTTTTAACACAAAAATATTCACTTCTGATACTGCTACAAAGTCAGTATGCTCTGTTACTTGCTGGCTTAATATGTGACCATGACGTTGTCGTAGAAATTTGCATTTTAATGCTCTGCAGCAAAAAAATTTTACAAATAAAAACTTTGCACTACACACAATGATGGTTGTCAATGGGTAACGATGTTGAGTTTTATAGACTTTAGACGTGATTTTTGGACCATAATTTGATGACATAACTTTGGCGTGATTTCTGCAATTTTCACAAAAATTTGCCGTGTTTTTGCTACTTTTTACTGTGATTTTCTACTGTCCCTAGAAGTAACAGGAACTTTTGTTCCCACGTACTTTCGATCCCGGGAGCGAAAGTTCCACAGGTGGAACTCGTTCGCATGAACTTTCGCTCCCTGGTACTTTCGTTCCCTGGAACATTTGTTCCATGGAACTTTCGTACCCTGGAACTTTCGCTCCCCTTATTTTTTTATTATTTACTTACAATGTCATTATAGTGGTAAAAATAATTGTGATGTCATGTGTATTTTATACCTATGTGTGTGCTGCTATTTGTGTAATAAACGATATACTGAGAGATTGATTGACTGTTCGAGTTATCATTATTAGGCTACAACGGGTGCCAACCACAAGACATACCGGTACAAACTTTTTTACAAGTTTTCCTCCAGGTTATAGGCCTATTGTAATGCACGCCAAAGCAGGAATCGAAGCTGCTTGAGTCAAAGCCTACCGATACTCGGTGCCGGTTGATAAAAGGGATAACTACGTCACTAAATTCAAACAAGGTGTTAAGCTTACCGACATTATAAGCCAACAGCCCTAATTTTGACTTACAGTGTGCGTTGGACTTCGCTTCACATTATAAGTGCATTTTTGATCCACAGTAGACCTACAATGTCATTAGTTAAATCAGATTTAAGAGTTATTAAGTAAACGGAGAGATAAGACGAATATAATGTACTGCACTGGAGTCGTATAGTGAACGTTGCTGCCTACGTCCATAATACAATGTCCGGTTATGCGTAAAATGTAGGCCTGCGTCAGCGTACAACTGTACATACTGGATGGATCACAATGTAGGCCTTACGACGAAATACCATTAGCTAATCATGTAAATAAAAGTAATTCTTGTTTGGGGGCGAAAGTTCCAGGGAACAAAAGTTCCAAGGAACGGAAGTTCCAGGGAGTGAAAGTACCAGGGAGCGAAAGTTCATGCGAACGAGTTCCACCTACGAGCTTCTTGGCTGATCGGAAGCAGAGAGTGGTAGTCGAAGGCACGTCATCAGCTGAGCTGGATGTTACATCTGGGGTTCCACAAGGTTCAGTGCTCGGGCCGTCTTTTCCTACACTACATCAATGATATAGCACAGTCTCTCACATCAACTGTTTGGCTGTTTGCAGATGATACAATGATCTACATGGCAATCAAGAATGATCAGGATGCGAAGACCTTGCAGAATGATCTGAATTTATTATGTGAATGGGAAAGTAAGTGGATGATGGAATTTCGCCCTGACAAGTGCGAGATACTTTCCATCACCAAAAAGAAACACCCAATCACATATCCTTATCAGTTACATGGTCAGCATCTGAAACACTGCAATTATGCCAAGTACCTGGGTATTAACATCAGCAAGGACATGCGCTGGACTAGACACATCGACACAATCACAGCTAAAGCAAATAGTAAATTGGGATTTGTTAAAAGAAACATCAACATCAATAACAGAGCAGTCAAGGCACAGGCTTATAAATCACTAGTGAGACCTGTTCTTGAATATAGCCAAGCAGTATGGGACCCATACACAGCATCTGATACTCAGCAACTGGAATCGGTTCAGCTCCGGGCAGCTCGCTTTACCATGAACAGGTACCGCAAAACGTCCAGTGTTGGGGCCATGTTGGCAGAACTTAACTGGGAGTCCCTTGCATCACGTCGCCATACTGCACGCCTAGTGTTGTTTCACAAAATCCACTATGGTTTGGTAGCCGTCAATATGTCACTCGAATTAAAGTGCAACTCACGACCAACTCGAACAGAAAACTCACTGGCATATCACATTCCTGCATCATCAGTTGACTATCAGAAGAACTCTTTCTTCTACCGCACAGTCAGAGACTGGAACTGTCTTCCTGATGAAGCTGTTCATACATCGACCCCTGAGCATTTCAGGGATTGCATTCTACCATAAACTATGGCTGCGGTACTCCACCGATTTTGGTGAAAGGGAGTCGCGACCCTTCCGTGAGGAGCCAGAGACACTCTATTTTAATTAGCACCTAGTTTTGCACCGGGACATCGTTCGTGATTTTTCTTTACGCACTCAGCACTGCCGGCATGTCCACAACCACTACTGGTCAGGAGTCTTCAACTTGTTGAAGTTTGACCATATGCCGAAGAAGAAGAAGTAAGAAGAACTGGGTAGAGTGGAGTTTACTGGGCGCCGTAGGAATACACTGCGCCTATTGTTTCACATATATACCGTATAACTACCAATAGGGTCAGGGTTTTGATTAGGCTTAGGGTTTAGGGTTAGGGTTAGGTGTAGGGTCAGGGTTAGGTGTAGGGTTAGGGTTTAGAGTTAGGGTTAGGTGTATTCCTATGGCGCCCAGTAAACTCCACTCGTCCCGACTAACTGAACACAGCAAGCAACAGTATCCGTCATGTACACAAAATCTCAGAACAGTGCAAATGCGTTAACTCTACCTCTGCTTGATAAAATTTAATTATCTTTTCTGTCTATTATCACCCTCAATCCGTAAAGTTCATTTATAAATCAAGCACAAAATTCACAAAAAAAAATGCACTCAAATATTTGTAAACAATCACGGCACATAGAATATGTAAAGCTGGTCGAATTATAGTCTGTTCAATGCAACGCATAGCATTGGACAGAGTATAAAATCACCTTTGTGTCCGTGCGTCCGTGCGTGCGTCCTACATTTCTTAAGCTATC
>Ga0209367_1002361_pt1 | contig 24845 bp, 14 predicted proteins | sample WorMetLIZISLAND2_FD_187412 | JGI IMG/M metagenome (GOLD analysis project Ga0209367, IMG submission 187412) | Marine gutless worms symbiont microbial communities from Max Planck institute for Marine Microbiology, Germany - Olavius geniculatus... ... | reverse complement strand
ACAACGTAAACTGGGTTGTACCCCCTGCTTGGTACATCCCGCAAAAGTGGTGGGGACATGTCCCTCCCAGCCCCTAAGGTGGCGCCGCCCTTGGCCGCAAGCATGAGTTCCGTCCATCCAATTCACAGCAGAAGCATTAGACTAAGCAGCGACAGTGTAAGCTTAGTCGCTCAGAGCGGACAAACAACGGGAAAGTAGCTGGGTAACTTTAAGGACTGTCGTAGCGCAGTGCGCGACATTCACTGTTTTGCAGACAGGTAAACCATCTCGGTATATAACCAACACCAAGTTCAACTAGTCTTCCGTCTCCCGTATAGGTAAATCGAGTAACGGTCTGCTTGACTGGGGATAAGGCGGATCGTGTTCTAAGCCTGGGTGGGCAATGCCGATACCGGACCGACATCGCAATATTATAAAATACTCATACCGATACAATGACGACTTTTAAAAATGCTGCAAAAATATCGAATACTGATACTGACCAAATACCAACACCAACCCAGCTCTAGCGTGTTCAGCTATATCTGGTGGTAGGTGACACTGTGTGATCCCAAATGGCAGGTGACGCTGCATAGTTTATACACGGATTACCAGTACGGGCTATACACTATTTTCTAACTTTTATGTGGTGTACAAATCGCAGGATATTGATCTGGGCAGCCACATCTTAATCCAGACGTTCGAGTGCGGCCTGTACGCCGTATTCCAGTTCCCGCCGTCAGCACTTCTCCCAGCGGGCAAGGAATTGTGGGTGTTTTCTCGTAGTGGAGCTGATAACGGACCGTCAGACCAACAGCACCCGCCGGATAACCATTATTTCTTTTCGTCTCAGCCGCGCTGGGCGTCCGGACCTAACTGCGTAACCATACTGACCCGGCCTGACGACAAGGTACGCTTAGCTGCTCGTGTACACAGGAAATGTCCGCGTTAGTTCTCAAGTTTGAGTAGAATGATGAGGAAAATAGTAATACCGAAATGAACGCGTGCAGTGTAGGCCTAATAGACAATGTGGCTTGGTGCCATGACGGTTAGTGGGTTCGACTCCTGGTAGAGTTGCTAACTGCTATCAATTGGTTACTTTTTGGATAGGTGACAGTCTGCGGACAGGTAAAGAAAACCATCTCAGTATGTAACTAGTCACCAAGGTTAACTCAGTCTTCTATCCTTCCGGGGTATGTAAATTAACTACCGGCCTCTGTGGCTGAAGTTAAGGCAAAGCTCGTTCACCTATGTCGAGCGGCAGGTTGTATGTAACACGTGATACCATGTGGCAGGTGACGCTCTGTAGCTCTGCGATGGGTTTACCATAAAGAGCTATGTACACCCCCTTAGCAGTTTCCACTGTGAGTTTGCGGAATCGAAACTCCCGGATAAAAATTGGCACCAGAATTGAAGACTAACCAACACTGAGTGCTGCAGTGCATAGTGCCAAGTAATTTTATTTTTCGTTGCGTGTCCGTCTTAAAAGACTCTATTACGGGTTTTGCCCGTCCGCCTGTCCGCCCATCTGTTCTCTATGTGGGTTTTTTCTTTGAAAACAAAAAACAAAACTTGCGCAAACGTTTCCCAGGGCAAGAACAGCCGGTGTGCCAATTTTTAGTTCAAAAGGACAAAGGTCAGGATTTGTCACTCATAATTGCGCAGCAAGAGGCGGTCGGCGGTGTAATGTGTCGGCACTGGGCCACATGTTTTCTGTTGTTGTTACTGGTGCATGCATGATGATGGTGACGATTAGCGGCGTCGTGGGTTAAAAAGTTGTGGAGGGAAGGGGAGCCGGAAGTTGCGAGTTTCTGACAGCTCAGCTGCTAATTTCCGACTCCACTTAATTTTTCGACAGTGGTTGTACTTAGCCACAAATTTGGCATTTTGGACAGAAGTTTTTCGACAAAAGATTTTCCGACAGCCCAAAATTTAGGTCGAAGGGAGTAATTGCCTCACTGCTCTCTTTCTCTCTCTGCATGACACTACGCAAAGGAAGCCCGTCTCAGAGCTACGGAGCGTCACCAATCGTATGGGATCACACAGTGTTACCTGCCACCCGACACAGGTGAACGCGCCCCGCCTTAACCCCAGCCAGATAGGCTGGTACTCGATTTATCTGCTCCGGAGGGGTGGAAGGCTGAGTTGACCTAGACAGTTGGTTACATACCGAGATGGTTTACCTGCCCGCAGGCAGTCACTCATCAGAATATTAACCCGACCCGGCGTAGAGTAACTTCGTCGATCGGATGAAACGCGTTACCGCTACGCCAAGCCATCAACCCAACTTTACTACTTTAGGTCTAATCGTTTTTTGTTTCTTATTTATCTGCTTGCTTACTATGCTGACGATGGCTGTCAGGCGATCGCGTGGGTGACGGCGGTGTGCGGAAGTGCGGCTGACAGGAAGCCCTGTGCGTCTCCGTGCAAACCGCCCCAGTCGTCAACGGTGGATCGGCGGTCAGAGAGTGCCGACCGGCTGCAGAGACCCCGCGGCCGCGAGGTCGAAGCCACCGGCCCACTGAGGCCGGGGGCGGGCAGGGCCGCTAGTGAGCAGCCACGGGGGCCAGGGCGACGTGGCAGCGGCGGAAGTTGCGGATCGGCGGAGTTCACTTTGCCGCCCCCGCCACCCCCGCCCGCGACCAAGACACGTGACCAGACACGTGACCACGACGACGAACGCTACAGGTAGAACAGTTATTGTCAATTTACACTTATGACACAACTCAACTCAACTCAATTGTTGACTTAAGTTGAGTTGAGTTGTTTCGGCAATTCGAGTTCACGCGTACGACGCGACTCAACTCATCAGTTGAGCTGTGTCTTGTCGGAGTCGTGTGAATTGGCCATTACGCTTACGGTTTTCATCCAATAAAGCCCAAATTCCATTAGGCCGACTTTCACCGTAACTTCCCCGCCGGGAAAGTCGTGGACACAAACTATTTCGACATGTCGAGATGTTTGTGACAAAGTCCGCGACTTTGACGGGAACTTGTCGCGGACTTTGTCGCAAAGTCGGCATAATGGAATTTGGGCTTAACCGTTCATCCAAGGTCGTTGAGTTCGACACCAATCGAAAGTGCATGTGCAACTTTCTACTAGCGAACGATAGCAACGACGGTCCTATCTTGAATCATTACGATTTGTACTGCAGTTTTTTTTCGGAAAACAGCTACTGACGGACAGCTGTTCTCCCAAATAGAGGTCCCGATCCCCAATATTTGCACGGCGCATTACGACCAAGCTGTATCAGCGGAATGGTTACTATTAGCAGGCTACAGACTTTTGCGAATGCCCTGTGCAATGCTTGCTTTGCCTGCAAACAGCGGTACTGACTACTGAACTAACCCCTTATTGACATTGCAGGTATTCGGACACTGGCGCACGGTAGTGTTTGAAAATTACCGGTAAGATTGGGAATGTTACCGTTGCCGTAAATTACCGGTAATTTACCACTAAATTTCCGGTAAATTACCCATATTTTACCTTTAACAGAAGTGCATCCCGCTGAAAAAGTCTCCGAATAGCTGTTAACATACGTAAGTAGACGACGTTGGCGCTTTAGTTTCAAAATCAAATTGATTGGACTATTATGGCACTTAATGTGTGTAAAATAAAATTAAAAAAATAAAATAAAATAAAAGTTCGTAATTTACCGGTAATTTTGCAATTTCACCTTACCATAATTTACCGTAATTTACCGTAAGTTACCGGTAACGTTACGGGAGCTTTAAACCCTAGCGCACGGACGGCATTTCCTATAGACAGCTCAGCGTTTCTTGTTGTTCGACATTTTATGTAACGTTGTACTCAGTTTGCGTCATACTGTCGATTGTCGCAGCGCAGCCTTTTAAGTTTCTGCGGTTGCGATAATGCAATAGAATTTTATTCTTTTGATCAACGTTCAACGCCCTAACCGTAACGCCGCCAAGCCAGCATGTTGCATGCAGGTCGTCGGCTCGTGGAGAGGCTCACCGCGACTACACGAATCCGACTGCGGGCGGTTTCTGCAGCGAGGATGATCAAGTCGAGCTGGGTCATCGCAAGTTTGATGACGAATTCAGCTGCGGAGGTTATTCGGACGACTTGGTCGACCGTGACAACTCGGCCGAACGCTCTGCGCGCGGTATGGCACCGTATTCGCCCAGCCAGGTGCCGTAGGCTTTTCTACCAAGTGCATCCGGGCTGGAAAACACTTTTTAAGTTTTATAGGTCTTTAGGTTTTACAGTTTTTAAAAGTTTCTATGGGTATTTTTAGGTTTTGGCGTGTAAATAAGAGAGGACCCAAATTTTGAGACCCTGGAAAAACATTGTACAATTGTCATCATTCTCTATGTCAGATCATTTTTGTGAAGTAAATGGCGTAACGTTAAGATTTAAAAATCAAATTTATTTTTGCGCTTTTGTAAAGTTATTTTTTGCGCTTTTTATGACGTTTCTTAATGATGCAGTTGCTGTCTTTAATTCTCTGACCTAATTAGAATCTTTATTCACGCAAAAGCAGTGTAGAGTGAACAAGACAGACAGAAAGTAAGACAAACAATAAACCTAAGTTATACAGACATAAAAAGCATACCAAACACAAGCTTTAAAATGTCCGTGAGAAGGTTTACCTACAAAATAAACTGAACATAGTTTGCTAAACTCAAAAAAACCAAAAACATTGTAAAATATTGTGAACAGAAATAATATGAGTACTTTGTTTAGACAGAAAACATAATCTGCGTAAATCAAATACATTGGATATAGGCAGAATACCAAGACAATATTGCACATACAACAAATTAACCTCATCATTTATAGATTTTACAGAAAGCAGTTTTTTAAGTAACATACAGGGTTTGGCGATTAGCATTAGAAATGGTGACAGCTTCAAGACCATATAATAAAATCGGCAAACAATAAGTACGGTATGTAGTAAATGACACAATAACATTGGAGAGGCAGTGGACCCAACACAAGCATATATATAATTAAAAGCTTTAAAAATACTTCATTCTCTTGGCTGCAAGTGAGACTTTGAGTTTCAAGCCACTCTCAAAAGTAACACCCAAGTATTTGACTGTCGACGATTGTGGAAGTAAATTATCAATTAGTAAAATAGCAACACATGGCTTCTTGTATCTAGGACCACACCTAAGCAGACATGACTTATTAACATTAAAACACATATCCAACCAGGCCATTTCCCCTTCACATATTTCAATCGTTTTTTCTCAAATCACAATTTGAAGCAGAAATCAACAGTAGATCATCAGAATACATCAAAATTCCAACATATTTCCCTGCAATGCGACATCCATAACCAGAGACCTCTAACTTGCAAATAATGTCATTCACATGGACAGTAAAAAAATACACGGGAGAGAACACCTCCTTGTCTAACTCCGGTAACAAGTTGTACAAGCTTCGATTTACAATATTGTTCCATTTAACACAAGTATATATTTTATCATACCAATCAAATAATAAACTTATGAGGCAGGGTGGAACCCCACACGACATTAACTTCAGGAACAATGCACAGTAGTTGACTTTATCAAAAGCCTTTGCCATATCCAAGGCTACAACGGAGACTGTAGAACCATTACATGTAAAATACTGTACTGTATCACAAAACATAGCAAGAGCTTTATTACAACCCACACTGGGTTTAAACCCACACTGCAATTTAGAGGTCACAAGGTAATCATTAAATTGTGAAAGGAGACAGTGCTCAAAAATCTTATACACAACAGGATTGAGGGTTATTGCACGGTAGTTATCCATAATAGAGGAATCTAGAGATTCATTTTTCAACAAGGGAATGGTAAGACAAATGCCGAACTCGGAAGGTACATATTTAGGCATAATGATAGCATTAAACAAAACTAGTAAATGCAGAGATATAGACTTCTGTTCTTCAACTTTTTATACGTTATTCAAAAGACTTTCTATTTGTTCTTTGCTAATCCCGACGCTACATCGAAGTAAAAACTTTCTGTGCTTTTGCGCGATAAGCTTATTGATTGTGTAATATCGTATTATTGCACTGAGTTTTTTGTAATTTACAGCGGTGCCGTCTGACGACTGTTGCGACCCGTGCGGCGGCCACAGATCGTCCCAACGGCGGAGTGGTGGTAGCAGTAGGAGGTCACCGAGGGATGACCGCATACCGAGCGGTTACAGTGGGCGAGCAGCGCAGTCGAGGAGTAAGCCGGCGGGCAGGAGCGCGTCTGAGATCTGTGACGATTGGTCTGCGATCAACGTCAGTCCCAGGAGTCATTCAGGTCACTCCAGCAATGATGTTCTAAATGCTTTAGATGAAGTCATAGGCGTCGATTTCTCTACGCGATTGGAAGTTCTTCCCTTTTCTTTAATTCTTTTTACACTTTCCATTCTTTTTCCTTAACTCTCTTTTTTTCTTTCCCTTTCCTTTCCTAGTTTGAAGTAAACATCCAGAGATTCAGCTGTGATGTCTGGGGGAGCGCTGTAAGCTTCCCTTCAAGGCGGGGACTAGGAAAGAGCCCTAGCCGAAATCGAATTTGTGGAATTTTAGCCTTAAAATAGGACATAATAGTGTCTTAAACAATTTTAATGATTGTCTTGATAATCGACTGATCAGAGTGTTGAAACTTGCACGGTTGAAAAATCTCTGAACGTTATTGTTCCTTAGATATTGGGGGCATTCGTGCCCCCAAGTCCAGATATTGGTGCCTCGTGTCTCTTCTGTGTGCTCCCTGTCCCATGTGGATCGACGTTTATAACTGAAATAAGTACGTAAGTAAACCATAAATTTATATAGCGCATCAACGGCAGAAGATGCACTAATGCGTTGCTTACATTACTGTTTCGAAAAAAAATCTTTAAGAGCACTCGTCCAAAGATTTGTCAAAGACAAATTCTATATTCGTTTGTTGTGCTATCGGATATTAGTGGGATTCTTCGATAGAAAACTATCGGATGAAGCATGAGAGTGATAAGCAATGGCGAATGCGGCGAGAATTTCTGCTGGCTCATCGTAACAAGTTCTCAGCCAGTCGTCTGTGTTGTCTTGCCTCATGCTACGTCAATGTTGAGTGCTATGGCTGCAGTTATTCGCCTGCACTGATGCGTCAGCTGGCTGAGTTAACTGCGGAATTGTCAAAGCATAGCAGTACGATGGGTGTCGACGGACGTGGTTTGCCTCAGACCACCACGTTCGTTCCAGCTGGGACACCCGGTAACGGTCTGCCTAAACACCGCAGAGAAAACGCTGATCCCAGAAATTGCTTATGTTAGTGACCGCCACGGTCAATGGCAAAACGGATCACCGCAAATCAGCTCAGTTCACAGGTCTACGTTAATGATGTGCTGTAATCTGCGGTGTCATGGGCTGATTTAAGGTGACTAACAGTAACAATTTCTTCTGGGATATGAGCTGATCTGTGGTTAATTTGAGATCGATCTGCGGTTGATCTGCAGTTGATCTGCGGTGGAAGGCTGAGTTGACGTTGGTGTTGGTTATATACTGAGATGGTTTATCTATCCGCAGATAGTCACCCATGCAGGACCTACATGCCTACTTATTTGCTTACTTACTTAAAATGCCAACTGAAATAAATGTATATGTTGAAATGCTGAACTGCAGGGCAGCGGCGTCGAGAGAATTCTTGCGAGGAGATTCCACCTTGTTTTCCTCCGCCCCGGGATTCTCCGCCATGCTGCCGTCCGAGGGACACTCCGGCACGATACCCTCCCAGGGACATGAGCGACTTGCCTGGTCCCAGGGACCCGTGTATGGACCTGCGTCTGGATCGTCCCGAGGCAGAGTCCCGCGGTTTGTCTGCCGGCCGCCGCGACCAGCGATCAGGTAATCAATCAACGTCGATGACCTTGAACGACCTTGAAATAAAAATAGCGGGTTTTACTGAATTTTCGGGATTTTAGGCTGCAATGCATATTTCAGCGATGAACGGCGCCGAAATGACTTAACCGATGCTGTCGCGCGTCTCATGAGCTTAGCTCATATTTCTTGTTTTGTTTTGTATTATTTTATCCGTGTCATTTTTTGTGTGTAAAAGCACAACTTGCAGTATTACACCGAATACATGCATATTTATTTAGCTCTTCATCCCTCGTGCCATTATAATCTGATATTTAATTCTAATTAAGTAGCCCACGTCATCTAATTCTAATTCTACTTGAGTCTAAACAAACAGTGGACTAACTCCGTTTTGAAGGGTACGTTAGAAAAGTGGTCTAAGTCTATAATATGAAGTTTTTCTTCGATTTAGTCTAATTTTCCGTTGTACTTTTTATATGGCGCTTAGTCCACTTTTTGTTTGGATCCTTCAAAATTCAATGTTAATTCTAATTCTAACTGTCACTTTTTCCATCATGCTAATTTTAATTACTCTGAAATTTTACAATTATCCATTGTTGTTGATTAGCGTTCCGCGGCCAATCACACAAGCGAGGTCAGGATGACTGCTGTAACAGTCCGGACGGGAGTCTTGAGCGAACGACAAAAACACGCGGTGCTCGACCTTGCTGCCCCAGCCCTTCTGAGAGAAACTGCGAAAGCGATTCGAGGTGTTCGCTGCTTATTATTTTTAGTCGTTTTTGAAATAAACCCTACAGCTTATCAGATAGACTACTTTCGGTGTAGCTTGTTTACAGTTTTAATTTTAGTACTTCAACGTTAGTGACACGTAATTCGAGCAAAGCTCACGTGACGCGCGATAGCAGCGGTCCTGCCACTTTGGCAATCAGTGTAAGGCTACAGCAATAAAATGTTAATGCATCTTGAAAGAGTACTTAAATTTGAAGCATCCGTACGAAAGACTCCTTGAATTTAAGAGATCGAAACTTAGATTTTTAAAAATGTATGTTCTATGCTAAAAATGTCATATGCAGGTTGTCCAGGTTCATCTCCTGCCATTTCAGCGCAATTCACTCTTAAAATGTGTGTCGCAGCCGGAAATCGCAAAAAATTTACTAAAAATTTCTATTTTCGAAGTTCAAGGTCATTCAAGGTCATCGACATTGACACCTATAAAAAGCTTGTCACTATTGCTTGTTATGACAAGCAGCATGTATGTACCTATCTGCAATCGTTTTTACGCTACACGAGATAATAGCGATAAAATAACCATTTTTTAAGGGAATAGCCGTCTTTGACGCCCGCCTGTGCCAGCCTCCTTGAACATAAGGGGTCGCGACTTGGACTGCTAAAATTTACGCTTAATGCCGAAAATTTCATGTGCAGGTTGTCTTGGTCTATCTTCAGCCATTTCGTCGCAATTCAGTGTTGAAATGTGCGCTGCATCCAAAAATTGCGAAAAATTTACTAAAAACTCTTTTTGGGGATTCATGGTTGTTCAAGGTCACTGATGTTAATAAATCTGAAAAGCCTGTTACCAGCGCTTGGTATGATAAGCAGCATGTCTGTACCTATCTGCAACCGTTTTCATACTATTCGTATACGAGCCAAATAACGGCAAAATAACGTCTTTTAGGGGGTACCCCGTTTGACGCCCTGGTTCGAGGGGAACCCCCGCACTCAAAGGCACGAAATTTTGTGACGAAAAACTAGAGACCTTGATGCAGCCAACGGTGCAGATTTTGTGATTTTAGCTTGCACCGTTTTGATACAGTGCCAGGGTGTGACAGACGGACAGACGAACGGACCCCCATGCCATGGCTAAGACCCGCGAAGCATTCTGCTATCGCGAGTAACCGTTTAATGCTTTTGAAGTAATGCAATATACTTGACGAAAATTGCACAAATTATATTGACAACTAAACTGCCTGCACACGCCTGAAGCGTGTTAGACTTTCTCGCATGACGCGGGTATATAGCTAGAGACCAGCTTGCCTCTTGCACACTCGCGCTTTCCACAGAATTCGCGCTGAATATCTCATTTTATCTCAAACGTGTCGCTACACTACCGTATGAAATATTTGTGTCAGAACTTTGATCGCAAGTCCAACGACTCGACCGTTTCGCCACTAAACCACTTTCTTGAAACACTTTTATAAATGTTGCTGCATGGTGATGCTTGTAACCACAATGTAGCGACGACTGCACGAGGAAGAAGAATGCGAGTAGAAAGACTTTAGCTTTAAGGCGCATTCACAGCGATGTAACTGAACGGAACTGGAGTGAACTGACACGGTTTGGTTTTTGACGAACTGACCAGTGGGTAACTTTGCACTACAATAGACATCTTCTAACGGCGTCGGTGGCCTACGTGACTACACTTAGTCGCTTATGTACGCGTCAACCAATGATCAATAGGCTTGCTTGCCCATTGGTGTTGTCAAAAACTAAACCGTGTCAGTTCAGTTCAGTTACGTCGCTTTGTGCGCGCATTTCAATTAATGTGTAGTAGGCCTATACAAGTACAAATCTTGATCACATCTCTCATGGTGTCTTGTGTAAAATAAGCGCCGCCATTGTTGTCTACTGTAGTTTACAATCGACCTGTAAAGCGCAGGTTAGTGACGTTAGTGATGTTTCAATCCAAAATTGTAGGCGAATTTTAATCGATTAAAGATTCGATGAATTAATTTTTTAAACGATTGTTGCAGCGAAGACGAGTGTATGGAGGAGGACGAGGACATGTGTAAAAGGGACGCGTGTAGAAATATTCCCGGCGTCAGCGTCCGACTGGCTGCAGACAACTGTGACCCGCCCGGCAAGTCCAAGTGTCCGCCCGGCTCAGGATTCACCGACTGCCGCCCGCTCAACAGGAACAACGACACTCGTAAGCTGTGCTAAGTTCTAAAAATTCGGAAGTGTAGGCAAGAAATTACAAGGAAGTTTGGCTCATATTTTCAGGGAAAATTAGATTTGGCCAAACTTAAAGGTGATAAGATTTTGCTGGTGATCGGGATCAGTATCTGGATTCAGAATGTGATTGAAGGATTTTTTACCATTGCCATAGGGCAAACCGCCGCCGAATTCAGGGCTGCCACCTGGCAAACATAACGGAAAAAATGACACAGCGTTGACGGAGGTTTGCGCTCTCAGAGTGCTTTTCTAGTTTCATAAACTTGTAAAGTAGGTCTATGATATTAACACGGTTGATTGGTTACTGATATATATGTGTTTCAGGTAATCAAGATGCCAGCGATTGCGTGAGTATCGCATGAAATGTTTTGTTGATACGCCTACTGCATTAGACGTCGGACAATTTAGGCCCTAACAGTTTCGAAATAAAATTTGTGTTCAAAAGGCTTTTCAGCTATGTGATAACAATTTCTGAGTATTACCGAAATATTTTATCAGTTATGTTGTAATTTTTACTTTTTAATCATTTATAAATTTGCTTTGTACTAGGTGTCATGCAGCTACAGTATGGCAGTGAAAAAAATTATTTTATAAAATTGAAATGAAGAGCTTTAGAGCTTTTACGATAAGCTTACAGTTACAGACTGCTTTTTTATTCAAGCGCATTTTTCTATCAAAATTTTTACGATCTTATTTTCTTTACGGTATCAAAATGTAATCATATTTCTTAATACCATTCTTGTTTTGTCTACGGCAGATAAGCAGTTTTGAGCCGAATGTGAAACGTTTTATTTTGCACGATTTTGAAATTAGATTTTACTGGACAAAATTCATTAAAACTGAAGACCAACGATATGATGTTACAAAATATTTGAAACTCATTGCTATTAAATTTAACAATATTATCGATTAATATTTTATGTCTCTTAATTATATAACCTATCAAACAGAGTATGCCTACGCGTTTTGCTTATTATTTTTGTGTTGAAGTCTGTTTCTTAAGATGTGAAATAATTGCCACTGTTCAGAATGTCGTGAGTCAACAGCTTTTGTTCTCCGGTCTTGCCGCTGAGACCTTTGGTCGCAGAAGATGCGGTTGTTCTTGCTGGATCCATGTTGCTTGCTTCCAGGCGGCATTGGCTTTCTGTTCACATCTACAGCTTTGGATTTTCATTGAAAGAGACACTATTGCCACTATAGAGACTGCCACCAGACGTGTCCAGCACAGACGTCATGCAGTGATAACGAAAGTGAGAGAAATGGAAAGCAGTGCTATTGTGCTATGCAAAAACAAAAAAAAATGTCCAGAAACAGACAGCTGTGGGAGAGATAGAAGCCTGAGGTCAGAAAATCTTTAAAAAATTGACAAAAACAGAAATTAGAAAAAAAAACTGAAACGAAAAAAACGCAAGCAAGGAAAATTGTTAGCAGGCCAGATATCCGTGAAATCAGTCTGGAAAGTGGCAGTTGTCTACAGAAGATAGGGTGTGAAAAAAAGAAGTTTTGAGATTGGACAGAAAGAATGGAGTGATGCATAGTAAGAGTGGTGATATCAGCAAAATCAGCCAGATGTCAGCTGAAGGCATGATTCGAGGAAGGGTAAGTGTGAAGGTCGGAAAGGCAGAATGAAGGAGTGATGGATGATAAGAGTGGTAATGACACTGGTGACACGGCCGCTAAACGTTGGATGTGGTATGGTGCATTGTAGGGCAGCGGTCAGCAGCGGAAGGTAGTCGAATCAGAAGCAGACGAAAAAGAAGACGGATACAGCTCACTGTCGGATGATAGCAACGACGCGAACAACAACAACTGTGAATCGGACGGTAGCCGAGAAGATTTGCGATTTCTTGGCAGTCGCGACAAGGCGCGGCAAACTAAACCGTTGTGCCTCAACTCCGATGCGAAAAAGCGGACAGATACGGTTCACTGCATCAACAGCCGGAACGTTCAACGTCCTCCACGCCCGGCTGAAAAAAGTCAACGATGTCCACGACGCGGAGGGGCGAGGCGGGAAGAACGCGACTGGACCGGCGGCTCCAGACGAAAACCAGCGACCAGTGGGACCTCGCGGTCAGGCTGGAATGATGGCTGTAGAGCAGCTAGGCTTGGAAACGACGAATCGCCGCGAAGAGATAGACGGAGACTCTCGAGCGGACACGAACTATTGAATGGGAGTGAGGTGGTTGTGAATGGAAACGTCGAGTTATGGAATGGTGAAGTTGCGTCGACGAGCAGACATCAGCACGCTAGTCAGTCAGGCTGGAACGGATGCAGAGCAGCAAGGCTCGGGGACGAATCGCATCGGACAGATGATAGGCTGCTGGCGTTGGATCCAGATTATAAACTGGGCGGCGAGATTGATAGGCAGTCCCGTTCGCACACAAGTCAGTCAGACGGAAGGTCCACCCCCAATGTATGCTGTGTCGAAAGTTCAGACAGCTGCAAGTTATGGCGCGACGAGGGACTTCCGCCGGAGTTTCTGTATAGAACCTCGTCGAAAACTTCGTTGCAACGTCACCAGCAGCGTGGATATTCTGATTCGACTGCAAAGACCGGCGTTTACATATCAGCAAAGTGCCTGTCTGGATGTCTTTGTCCGTCCACGGCGTCGACTAACGACCGGGAAGTACCACCGAAACCCGATCATGGTTCGCGGTCGGAATATCGTTCGCGCAAAGCGTACGAGCACGCTGATCCGTGTGATTCTACTTTTCATCGGCGGTTTAGAAAAGACGTTGATTCTCACAGAAGGTTGTCGTTGTCGCAAGACAGCTGCGATTTGGTCCGAAATTCTATCGCCTGCTCGTTTACTCATCCTCGCGGTGAAGTCTCGAAGTCTGATTCACGGAAATCTAATGACCCGCGGCGTGACTTTATCCGTTCGTCCTCCGCAACAGATTCCGACTCTCGCAAAAGGTTGGCGGCGGCGCAAGACAGTTGCGGATATTTGGCGCAAAGTTTTAGCATCGGGGCTGAAGCATCAAACTCGAACGTACTGCAGAAATGCAGGTATATTGATCCGTTTCACTTTGTCCGTCCGTCTAGAAAAGACAACTTCGAGTCTTATAGAAGGTTGACGCAAGAAAGCTGGCGAGATTTGGCGAAAAATTTCTCATCCATTCCCATCGGCCTCGCTGGTGAAGTACATAAGGCCATTGATAGCCGCGTTGAAGTACCAAAGCCCAGCTCGCAGAAATGCAGAAATTATATTGATCCGTGTCACTTTGTCTGTCCGCCTACAAAAGATTACTTCGAGCCCCACAGAATGCTGACGCCATACAGTTGCGTCAATGCTTTCTCGCCCATTCCCAGCCGCAGTGGTGAAGTACAAGACGGATCGTTTGATCTTCCGACACAGCAGATCGCGTCGAGCAATTTGTCCGCTGGTGGTTCGCCGTCACCGCAGCGTCGTCGCAGTTTATCGAACGACCAGGGATCAGCCACGCCCACAGCAGCGGCACTGCACGGAGTCACCTCGACGACCGACAGACCGTGTGAGGCGTTCAACCATGCTGACGTGGTCGACCGACCACCGACGGAGGACGACCAACAGACTTTGACTGTCTCTGGCATCCAATCGTCCACCCATCGACTTCTCCGCTCCTTTCCCGGCGGCGACATGGTAAATTCGTCTTCCAGACAATCTTCCATTGACAGACCGGCTCGCGGGTTCAACAGCGCGGACGCCGTCGACAGTTTATCTGCCACCGCCGGGCACGACGATTCCAGACATCCTTCAGCAACGATTGGCACCGCTCTTGCAGCCCCAGTTGGAAGACGTTTAGATCATGCCGAGGACAGTTTGCTACCTCCTGGCCACAACTTCCGATGTCCACAAGTTTGTGATGCCGTTGGCGGTCCTTCCAGTGGCCCGGGGCGTCAGTGGAAGCACTTCTACGTCGACTGCGCCGACCAATGCGCGCACTGTCTGGGCACGTACGCGTTGTGCGGCGCCTGCAACGCTATCCACGCCCCGTCGCCGGCACCGCAGCACAACGCCGACAACGACGACTGCAGTAGCCTACCGACGGCCAGCGATCTCTGCCAACCGAATTTTCTGAGCAATTCGGTCACCGCGAGAGGGCGCCACTCGCCGCCGCGGTGGCGTAACACCACCGAAATCGTCGTCGACGACGACAAATTTCCCGACCGGAAGTCGTCTTCCGTTCGGAATATCGTGGATCTGTCTATCGACCGAGAACCGACGCCGGCTGAAGATAGCGGCGGCGGTGGGCTGTTGTCGGCGGAGAAGGAAGGGGCACCTGTTGGGCTGCGGGAATCTCGTTCTAACGATCGGGAAGGACGGAGCATGACGTCGTCGTGCACGAGGCTGCGGAGTCTTCATTTCTACACGGACTGCTCTGACTGCCCGGACTGCTGCACGACCAGCGTCTGCGGCTCGTGCTGTTCGGTTCACGGCCCGCCGGTGGAGACTCCGGGTGACGTCAGTCCCAGGTGCACCAAGCTGCAGCAGCAGCGTCGCTCTTTTCCCCTCCCGCGTGAGGCCGAGTCACGTGATCCTTGTCTTCCCGCCGCCAACCAACAACGTCCGTCCTGCGGTGATGATGATGCTAAGATCTCATGCACCGACACCAGAAACCAAGGTGACACCAAGGCCGTGTCACCAGCCACGGACCGTGATAACACGGACAACAAACCATCGACTGACGACAGTAACATTACGCTGAAGCCTAGCGCGATTAAGGCTTCGCTGGCTGATTCTAGCGACGATGCGCCGGATAAAACAACGCCATCGACAACTGCCATCAGTTTTGTTGAGCAGGAGGAGTGTTGGACGATGGTGGAAAAAACAACGTGCGGCCTGATCGGACTGCTGATCCTTGTCGTGTTTATTGCTGTCTATCTCCAGCTTTCTCGTCGATATTTCACGACCGGTGTCGGTAGGCTTACCATCTGAAACACATCGCAAATTTATTTTAGGCCTGTCGTTGTAATCGCCTTTTTCGCCGTTGATGGTTTTTTAAGCTACAACGAAACTGCGGGCTTAATGCGTGTGCAAATGGCAAAAGTAAACTGAACTGAATTGAACTGAATTGAGCTAAACCGTCAGTTCGTTCGCGCATTTCGTGCAACGCAACTAAAATGAATTAAAGGATTACACTGACGTAAGCCTATTACACTTTAGTTTAGTTTAGTTCAGTTTATTTCTGTCGTTTTGCGGCACTATATAATACAGCTGTTAACTATTTGCCGAAGACTGGCTGAGCTGGTACCGATGATCTATTGTGCACTGGTGCCAAGGCATCTTAATCTGACCTACGAAGAAGGCTTTCGTCATGCACTCATTGAACATACGATCAGTGATGTTAACAAGGCCAGACCGCTCAAGGTTAAGGCCAAGACCAAGGCCAAGTCCAAGGCCAAAGCCATTCCATAATGCAAAGGCTTACGATAAAATATAAAGCAATGAAATCCTGTTTTTCAAGTACTTTTACATACGCAACTTATAGAATTTAACAGTATCAGCTGCATCACTCATCATTGACAACATAATACGCAGAAATGCGTAGAAATATATTTAGTTACTGACAGTCAAAACAGTGTTAGTAGTTTGAAAAATATTACAATTACCCAGTCACTGAAAGTCGAAAAACATTTTGTCAGCTACAAATTCCATGCAAAATATGAAGTATCGAAAACAGTTTTATCAGATATAAATTCTATTTAAAAGATAAAGCAAAAAAGTCTGTTTTACAGTACTGCAGCATAAGTTAGTTGAAACGGTTCCACTAGTTCGAAAGTCCGTTACAGAAAGTTATACAGTGCTGGAAGCACTGGGGGTCTTTCTCCCTAATTCACAGTGCTACATTGCATTTGAGAAAGACCAGTGATTTGAGCAAAGTGTCGCTCATTTTAGCACGCTGTAACAAATGTAATCTATCACGATGGTGAATTTTGCAGTCCCACGAGACTTTGGCGGTGGCTTTGATTTTTTGGCCAAGGCCAAATCTCTAAGGCCAAGGCCGAGGATTAACATCACTACATACGATTACTGTCCGATAACCGGTGCAACTAACAAGCATGATCCTATTGTACGCGATTATACGAAGTCATCGTGGGTATAACGTTACAGAATAGAACTAACTTCGGCCGTTGAAAAATATGGAAAAACACAGAACATGCAGTCGAGCTGGTCACTTGTTTTCCGAGGACTTTGCTTTCGGTTCTCTTTTCTTACTCGTGTGTTCGAGTCTGATTCTTAGGCCTTATTGTAGCCGGAATATGCCAGATATTTCTGTTGTCGCTCTTTCGTCTAAGCTTATGCTTCGTAGCTTACGATAAACAGGACCTAACCACTAATCTGGCCGCCATTCTGGCGTCACTGTGTTCTCATCGACATGACGGATACCGCCAGCCACAAAGCTTCCAGTGGCAAGAAAGTATAGAGAGAAGGAAAGAATTTTCTGTTATATATAAAAACCAGTGATGCATTGAATGGTATCTGTAACTAACAAGTAATTTGAGCAAAGCTCGTGAGACGCGCGACAGCCTTAGCAGTTTCTGTTCTCACTTTGTATTGGTCCATCTCCAGCCATTTCGTCGCAATTCACCCTTGAAGTGTGCACCGCAGCCGAAAATCGCAAAAAAACACTAAAACACCCTATTTTGGGGGTTCAAGGTCTTTCAAGGTCATTGAAGTTAATACCGCTAAAAAGCTCGTTACCATGCAGTGCCTGTTATGATAAGCAGCATGTCTATGCCTATCTGCAACTGTTTTTACGTTAGACGAGTTAATATCGGTAAAATAACCAGTTATTGACGGGTATCCCTTTTTGACGCTCGCATGCGCAGGCGTTTTCGAACTTATGGGATTGGGACTTAGACTGCCAAAATCTACGTTTGATGGTGAAAATTTCATGTGCAGGTTGTCTTGGTCTATCTCCAGTCACTTCGTCCCAATTCACTCTAGAAATGTGCGCTACAGCCCCCCCCCAAAATGCGAAAAATATGCCAAAACCCCACTTTTCGGGGTTCAAGGTCATTCAAAGTCATCGATGTTAATAAAACTAAAAAGCTCGTCACCACTGCTTGTTATGATAGGCAACATATCTGTACCTATCTGCAACCGTTTTCACACGAGACGAGCCAATAGCGGCAAAATGACGTCTTTTAGGGGGTACCCCTCTTTGACGCCCTCGTTTGAGTCGAACCTCTTCACCCAGCATCGCCAAATTTCGTCACAATAAACTAGAGTCTTTGTGAAAATGTGGTGATTCTAGCTTGCGCCGTTTTGATACAATACAGCAGTCTGACAGACAGACGGGCGGACGGACAGACAAACAGACAGACAGACAGACGCCCAGGCCATGGCTAAGACGCGCGAAGCATTCTGCTGTCGCTCGTAAAAACGGAAGTAAAAGTACTGCAGCATAACAGACTACGTGTATATACGTACATTTTTATTTTAGAAAAGCTTTGAAATCAAACAAAAAACTGCAACATTGGTTTTAAGGGACCCGTCAAAGATTTTAGGGACGAAGTTTTTTTCTGGGACAAACGGCCGACGGCAACTGGAAGCACATGATTTTTTAAAGCTGTTGGCTTATGGGTTAATTTTAAGCCGATGTCAAACCGAACCGAACGAATTTTTTTTTCAAAATAATTTCAGTTACAAAACGTTACAAGACAGTAGACATACCGTACGACTTTTGTGTTTTTATTTGATGCCGTCGATCGGTGTTATACTTTGCGGTCACAAGTCAGCATTATCAGATGCATAAAACAGCTGCATAAAAATTTTAGAATTGGCATTATTACAGGAAAACCAGAAGTTAATCCGGTGTTCGGATTCGGAACTGAACGAAAAGCAATACACAGTGTGACTAATTGAACGCAGTGCTAGAAAACTGGTTGAAAGATTAAGTTTTTAAGTTTTTAGATCTAAAAATCGCAAAAGTCCGGTTTCTTATTTCTTGTGCAGTTTTAATCTGGCCTATACGGAATTACGCATGACATTCGATTTTATCTTTTAATTGTGATTTTTGTTTTGCGATAATTTGTAGAATAGCATGTGACATGCAGAGTTACGTATTCTCTTCGCTGGTCGTAATTTTGTGCCCGGTCTTCGTATACTGAAAACCAGAAAAGTGAGAAAACCTTAAAAGACTATAGAATCCTTAAAATGTATAAGGTTTAAAAACCAAAAGAAAACTTCTTTTCCAAAACCTAGGTTTTCCAGATCTGTTTGAAAGTTTCAAACCCATTATTCCGCTACATGCATTTGCCGTGCTCTGTCACTGAAGCTAGTGCTTTCAGCGGCGCCAGTTTTTCGCCGCGAACTGCAGGGACTTTAGCAGTCGGAGACGTTAAGCTCTAGCATAAAAAAACATAATTTTGGCGTAATTGGCTTTGCGGCCGGATGGCGGCTTAGTTTATCGCCAACTCAGCGGTCGCATCAACGAAGTTAGTCTACCAAGCCAACCAGGTCAACTCAGCCTGGCCATCCCTCCGAGGATAGGCACAACGAATACCGGCGAAAGCTGTGACGTAAACAGGCACACCGCGCGATGCACTAGCTCCGTATCCGTGGTCTGGCAGTGTAAACAGGTGTCCGGCTAAGGGTTAAAGAAACTGAGATCAGCGCCAGTTTATGGCTTGGGCTTTAGTTATTTTACAGTCACAAGTCGGACAAACAGATCCATCAAATTTCAGAAGCGGCGGGAAGATCATTTTTTTAAAATCAAACGGTTCCAGAATGACGTTTTGCGTGGCTTTGCCGGAGGTAGAAAGCGAAGCCTTGTGGTTGACCGGCGTGACATTTCGCTGTATGTAGCCGCCGCGTCGTCCGTGCTCACAGCCGAAGAAGTACGTCGTCTGTCCAGACCCGTGCAAAGACTTGGACGATGAGGATGATGTCGCCAGCCTACAGTTGACCTGCTCCGACTGGGATAAACCACGACCGCTTACCGTCGGCAGCGACTGCTGGAGGTACGCCAATGGCCTAGATAACCACGGTCTGAAATATATAGTGAGTATAAAGCGGCGGAGTTTTTGTCCTACGGAACGCAACGCACGCAGCTGATGCAACAACCGCTTCTATTTTGGCGCCTTGGTCGTTGCATCAGCTACTTCAGCTGCGTTCGTTGTCTACTTTTCTCGTGTTCGTTGCGTGCTTTGGGTTGAATAGAAACTCCACTATAAACGAACTTCGTCTTTCTATCTTTCACACAGTGTCTATTTTGTTATAACCGCTCGTAATCTCACTTCAGTCAAGCCTGAAATGCATCTTGCGTCTGTATCAGACGCACATCCAACGCAGAACACACCGTCTATAACAGTCATAAAATAAAAGTATTTGGCAAGTGCAGCACTGTCTAGACTCTAGAGCTTATTATTAAAACTTAAAGAATATGCTTCGTAACACTAGCATAGTAGGCCTACACTCTAGTCTTGACCGCGGTGAAACGTATATACGCTGTCGCAATAAAAACGTGCCAATTTAATTTTTTTGAATAGCTCCGTGAAACATTGGTTGACTTTGATAATTTTTGGCACGCAACATCACAAAAAAACTTGACATAAATGATTGTAGTTTATCCGACTTTACCTTAATCCCGTTACTACACTACCTTGTGAAAGTCATAAGTCGTAATTTGGCCGTTTACAACAATTAATTCATACTGGGTAGCTCATGCGTCGGCTCAGAAATGATAAATTGAATGACGACAAACATGAATAACAGTTATCTGTCAGAAAGTCTTACGTGTTACATCACGTCATTTTTATTGCAGCATATGCTCAAAATGTCCTTCTCCAGTACGAAAGTAAGCCGTGGACGTTGACGCGACTTGCCAACACGTTCAATAATGCGCGACCCAGAGCGGCTCAGTTGCTGTTGATGTGCCATTTCAGTTCGTCGACGTACGATCTTAAAATGAATACGATTAATGTTATAAGTATGTAATAGATTTTCAATGATTTTGTGGTTTCAGTCATTTTCTGAGTTCACTCATGCGCTCCCCAGTATGAATTACTTTCTGTAAACGGCCAAACTACGACTTTTCCATTTCACACGGTATTGCAGAGACAGTTATAAGGTGAGGTAGGCTAACCTACAGTCGTTTACGTCAAGTTTCTTCTGCTAAAAATTAGTATAATCGGCCAATGTTTTGCAAAGTTATTCAAAAAACAATAGTGGCACGTTTTATTGAGACACGGTGTACTGTCCAGATAATTGTTTAACCGACATTTATTTCACGTTGGCCGACAGTCGGTCGTCTAGTCGCACATGCATAACTCACCTGTGAAGTTATCGACACACTGTCCCCCTGGGGATACCCGGCATTTATCTGTCCATTTGTTAGTAGGATTATACAGAAGTTGAAAATAGATCTGGCAGAAATTTTCAGAGAAGGCTAAACTTGGTTTAACTTAGAGGTGATTCGATTTTGTTGGTGACGAGGGGTTCAGCATTTGGATCCAATAGCCAGATAGGGGAAACATCCGTCGAATATAATGATGTCTGGAAAACAACTGACAAAGTTGGCCAGGCCAGTCGAGAGCCACAGCGGGGCCCGGGGAAACATTTTCGCGGGGCCCCCAAACATTTTCACGGGGCCCCTCTGGGGAAAATTTTTTAATTTTTTTTTTCAAAATGGTACACTCTAGCGTACTTTATATTTTTGGCCGACGGCGGGGTTCCCTAAACGTCGCGGGAACCGGGGTAGCTTACCCCCTACCCCACCCTCTCGACGGGCTTGGAGTTGGCGGAAGTTTGTCTTTTTTGAGTGCCTTTTTAGTTACCGGGCTGTGTAGGCGCGAGGCTTCAGGGTCGAGATCAAGACAGTACAATGGTGCGGGTGTCAGCAGCAGTAACAGGAATATGTCAGCGCGGCGTGACAGTGAGGATAGATGCTGTCCTAAACCAACAGAACCAACAGACAGATGTCCCGAGCCACCGCCCAAGCAGAAGAAAGACAAGAAAGACAAGAAAAAGAAGTTCGTAACTTGTATACATTTTACTTTTACAGTATGCACTATGCTATGCAACTATGCAACTATGCTAGTTGTAACAAACGTTCACGAAAAAGGTTATTTTATTTTTCATAAAAACGCACTTTTTGCGTTTTTTATTTGTAAGAAACCACGAACGTTTAAGATAAACATTCGAAAGTTAAAATATATGTCTAAGCAAAAATTTGAATGTTATTGACAGAATAATGACAGAACAAACTTTGTATTGGGGGTTAAGCAATGAGCAATGCTGAGCTATAGCTAAACGGACGGCTGCAATTTATGTCAGCACTGCAATGACGGTATAGGCATAGTATAAAAATGTTCTGTACGTTTTTTTAAAAATTTCAGCTTTGTTTTTTAGTACTTTTAACTGTTTTTTTTATTTTGTTAGGGTTTTTATAATTAAAAAAAGTTTACTGAAACGAGCTAATTGCCGTAATTGGCCGATGATTTTATTATTTTTCGCTTTTACTGTAATTGTTCAGCAGTTGTTTGAACTTGGTTCAGTGATAGTTTGCTTTACTCTAGTGATATTTGGTCTTATGACCACACCGCTGAATTGAAATTTAATAAAGTTTTTTTTCTCTTTCTCTCTTTAGTTCCAGCTCCCACTATAGGATTGAACAAATTAGGACTAACGTTTTCTTAATTGAACGTTTATATGCGTTTTTTATTTCTGTCGCTTTTTACATTTTTCAGCGTTTTTTAAAAAAAATTTTGGCCGACGTTAAGGTCGAGCTTTGGGTACGATGGGTCGTCTCTTCGTCATTCGTCATTTCTCTGTCTGTCGTCTGTCTGTAATGTATATGTATTGTGCTTAAGCAGTATATCGTAGGGGTGGGCGATGGTACCGTTGGATAAGGCGACGAGGAGTTCCTATAGGCTGTCAGTAGTAGCCATGTCTCTATATGCAGCGGTTTGCCGCAATTTCAAATGCAAAGCCTGCCTGCAGCCATTACCCACGTGCGCTGTATTGCCGCATCGTGTCCTAGCGTTAGTTGTATAACATAACGTGTATGGCACCGTAATCGCTCTGGAAAGTCGCTTTATTTCTGTGAGTGAAAATTGGACTCTGGCTTTCGGATATAGACGGTACAGTCGGCTCACTTTCGTCACAGCTAGGCTTACTGTTTCGTAGAACGTATTTTACATCTATGGGTATTTGGTACAGGTGCGGTGGGAAGTCGTCGTGTTGTGGTGGCAACTCATGCCGTGATGGTGGCGGATGGTTCAGTTGGCTGAGGTCTGGCAAATCATCGAGTCCATGCAGTCCGCGTGTTGCGGACCCGTGCGCTCCAGCCCCGCGCCTTGGTCCCGACTCGTGCGATGTCATCTGCGTCAAAGAGTCATACCGACTGGTAGGCATTAATACCCCGTTTACACGAGGAAGCACACATGAAGCACACTTAGAGCAACCTTAGAGCAAACTTGAAGCAAACTTAGAGCACACGTCGTACACTCTCAGAGCTGGCTTGCTAACGGTGTATATTGCAAACATTCACGAAGCTATGAGTAGCTCTACCTGTGCTTCATGTGTGCTTCCTCGTGTAAACGGGATATTACACTCACCTTCAGCCAAAGCCGTAGTCTGAATTTTTGTTCGTGTGTTTGACCTTTTCCGTTTAGTAGCGTAGCCAGAAGGATGATTTCTGTTGGGAGGTAGTGAGAAGGGGGTTAAACTCTCTTCACCATTAAAAAGATGTGTATTTTACAGCTAATATTTAATATTTAAGCTTGCATTTGTTTAATCCCATTCGACTTAGCCCAAGTGACGACGTTAATGGGCATTCATAAATGTCAAGAAAACACGTGTGTGCAACTGTGCCATTACCCACGTGCTACGTTAGGTGGAATTTCGCGCATGTGCAAATTTGCTGGTTTCGTAAAACGTCAAAACGCTAAACGGTGTTTGGCTTCAGGGGGTTTTACCTTCTGACCCCCGGATCCCGTTGGGGGCTCCGCCTCAGATCCCCATTATAGGTTCGCGCTCCGCACGCTCGTCATAGAACCACTACGTCACTACAGGGTGGGCAAAAAATGGCACAGTTTTTTGTATACCTCATAACTTCACCAAATATTAACCGATGTTCAAAATTCTTTCACTGTCAGAATCAGGAGACAATTTGTAATGAAATTGTCACTACAGATACCACCACACCTCAAATGTGTCGCTACACTACCTCGTGAAATATCAGATGACGCACTCAAGCCTGCAACGCCACTGACCGGTTGCGTGATCAACGTTGATCGAGCCTGGCATGTGGCCCAGACAACCCAGACTTAAATTCAGTTGATTATGCTGTTCGGGATGCCCTTCAACAGAGGGCCTATCAATGTTGACGATTCACGACAGTCAATTAGCTAAAAAAACCATTGTCGCTGAGTGGGGCAAAGTACCGCAGCGTTTAGTTGATCGCGCCATTGGTCAGTGGCGTCGCCGGTTTCGATGCGTCGTCCAGCAGCAAGGCGGACACATTGGAAATTTGATGTGAAAACTGTAAAGATGTGATTTTAGATAATAACTGAGACAACAAGCGCGTTGTTTCTGTTGTTAATTTCTTAAAATGTGTTGTTACAAAAGTCGTCTTGTTTTAATTGTTATTTTTAAGACACTGACATTTCACAAGGTAGTGTAGTGACACACTTAGGGTGTGGTAGGATTTATAATGAGAGTTTTAATGCAAATTGTCTCCTGATTCTGACAGTGAAAGAATTTTGAGAATCGGTTAATATTTGGTGAAGTTATGAAATATACAAAAAACTGTGCCTTTTTTGGCCCACCCTGTATATAGCTTTTCTATTCATGAGAAACCTACCTCAGAGCTGCGGGATCACACAGTGTCACTCCCACTCGACACCGGTGAACGTGGCCCGCTCTATAATCTCAGCCGGACTGGCCGGTACTCGATTTACCTCATCATCATCACGTATTCGTTTAATAGCAGAATTTGACATACGCAATAATGCTCACAATGCAAACTAAGGGCCTAAAAATTAAAAGAATGTTCATCGCTTACAACAATAAAACAATAATGTAACAAGAAATTTGAGCAAAGCTCACGAAACGCGCGAAAGCCTATAGCAGTTCCTGTTCGCAGGTAATCTTAGTCTATCTCCATCCATTTCGTCGTAA
>Ga0209367_1002360_pt1 | contig 24845 bp, 13 predicted proteins | sample WorMetLIZISLAND2_FD_187412 | JGI IMG/M metagenome (GOLD analysis project Ga0209367, IMG submission 187412) | Marine gutless worms symbiont microbial communities from Max Planck institute for Marine Microbiology, Germany - Olavius geniculatus... ... | reverse complement strand
GTGTCATGTAATATTTACGAAAATTCATAAAAAACAAACAGACATCACTAAACAGTAGCCAAAAGAACTTGCAAACTAGATGCAGCAAGAAATTTGAGCTAATGCTCATGAGACGTGCAAAAGCCTATAGCAGTTCCTGTTTGCAAACTGTCATCTATCTCCAGCCATTTTGGTGAAGACTTAGTGATCCTAGCTTGCACCGTTTTTCACTGATCCACCCAGGTGACAGACAGACAGACGGACAGAATTGCGATGGCTAAGACACGCTGAAAGCAGTAGCTGCTTTCACATGTAAAAATACAATTCACAGTCGACAATCAAAAGCTGGGTTAACACATAGTTACTGAGCGTACAACTATTTTGATGTTCATTCTCAGTTTAGACGTTGCATACATTTCTGAACAATTATACTTTACAGGTATTTCGTTATGACGGCATTTCTGAGCTTCAATAATTAAAATCAGCATCTGACATGAATTTGCCCAACTGATTACTTAAGAACAATCTATAATTTACATTTTCTTTCTTTTGATCATGCACAGTTTATAACAAAAAGGCTAGCAGACTTGTAGGCCATTTACTCTGCTGTTAACATCGACGTTAAGCTCATCCTTAAAATACAGAATCATGACAAGAAAGATTACCGGCCGGCTCCAAAACAAAGTCCGTCCTCATCGGCCTTGGTGAAGTAACTGTTAGCCCCCGTCCAGCCGTACTTCTGTACACATGGACACAATGTACACATTTAGTAAACAATGGACCTGGAAGTTTGGTGCCTGATCCAACATCAGGCAATTGTGACTATTGGTAATACAGCGTAATCTGCATCTTACACATTTTTGGGCTGGACTGAAGTATCTTGATGAGATAAACATCAGAAAAGAACAAGACAAGTCTATGAACCGAGATGAGGGGTCCTACCAACTTCCACACCTTTATGACTACTTACTGTTTGCTGCAGCGACACCTGGTGGACCAGGTCCAAAGAAGACAGCAGTGGTTGCCAAAACGTCAACAACAAACTATGTGACAAAAAATGTTATCTGATGAACTTACAGAACTTACTACGGTGCAGTTTCTTTTGGCCCACGTAGAGCTAAAAGTAATGGAACAAGAGCTAGAATGATCACATCATTCGAGTAAACTTCATCAGTTTTTAGCAAACTGAACTCATATAATGACCTTACATGACTATCAGGTGTTCATTTATACTTTCTCTTAGGCCACAGTAGTACTATCTGGACACAGCACCTGATCTGGCCGGATATGAGGAGAGGAACTGATGCCAATCCACAGCTTAGTACAAAATGTCGTAATCACTAAAATATCACGCCAGCATACAGAACACCGATCACCTGAAATTCTGGGTAAAAAGTGAAGAGGTATGATTCACCCGTGCCATAGAATAGATCACTTCTCCGAATTGCCGTCAGCTGCAGGGTACCGAAAACCTAGGTACCACGACAACCATCGGCAGTTACTACTAAAATTCATTACAATTATTAGTACGACACTAATAATATACTACAAAATTAAAACATGGTCGAAACCGACTCAAAACGGTTATCCAAAACAGACAGCAGTAACTCAAGCACTTACATCTACAGAACAGAAGAAATATCGAGAATAAAAACAATGCCATGAATCAACAGAACTAGTATCAGCAATAGCTGATAACTGCTGTGCTAATTAATGAGATAAATATGACAAAAACAAAGCATAACAATAACACCCTCCCCACTGTTGCGGCACACAACGTGCGATGCCATCAGACAATAACTTCACCCATTACAAACATAATCTGCAAAATATTGTTCACTTCTCTTACTGCCGAGAAACCCAACTAATTACGAGTCGAAATATGCATGCATCGTGTTTACTAACATGTAGCTTCAGGGTCGCATTATCTAGGCTATTTGAAATAAGTAACTCTTATGGGCGACCTACTAGCATGAAGACGGACACAGAGATATGACCAGACATACTGGCACACAAAAAAACACAGAGACGAATGGACAGACAAACAGACAGACAAAGATACAGAGAGTGAGCGAGTGAGTGAGTAGGGTTTAACATCTCACCCGACATAGCACAGATCATTTCGGGGACGGCCTTTTCAGGCAGAATTGCATATACACATAATAACGAAACAAAAAGTTTAACCTTTACAGAAAGTTTAACCTTCATGAAACACAAAAAACTACCTAAACCCAAAATTGTAAGAGCTGCCGATTATAATTGTGCATATTTAACGATAATGGCAGTTCTAATAATCTTCCCCGTTTTCCTCCAGACAGTCATCAATCTCAAAATGCTGTCTATTGGAGGACAGGAGGCCAGAGATGGAAAGAGCCACTAACGTGATGCTGTGTGTCCATGATAACAAGCACAATCGGTGAGTCGACACCGAGCATCTGTCTGTACAGTGTGCGCAGACTGTAGCCGTGGACACCCGAGCTGTAGATCAGTTGCCACGAACTACCCTCGGCACGTGCGGGCAGGTGACCCATCAACTGACACATACACACAGACACATCTAGACATACGGACAGAAATAAAACTAGACATATGCAGAAAAAGACAGTCGGATAGACAGACTGACTGTAGCCAAGAACAGTCAAAGTCAGTTGCCACAGGCTGCCTTTCAAGCATGCACTAACAGGTGACGCATTAGATAAAATAACACACACAGAGACACAGAGATGATATACTGAAGCTGTCAAATTAATGCATTAATGCGTTAATAAATTAATGCGTGTTAAAAAAATTAATCACATACGTAAATTTATGTTAACTGACAAAATTCTGTGAAGCAAAAGTAGCTAAAATGTAGTTGCCGTTCCATCGCTACTGTAAATAAATAATTATTCCGACGACAGACTAACAGATTTCTATGCTATGACGTCAGTTATTGCTCATTATACATTTAAAATATGTTTCTAACTTTTTATATTCTACAGGTGGGGCCCCCAAACGTCGCATGGCCTGGGGTAAGTTCCCCCCTACTCTCCCTCTTGACAGGCCTAACACATTAATTAATGTGTTAAAAAAATTAATGCTTCGGCAGTTCTATGGTATACCCATACCAATACCAACCCATCTTGATATAAAGCAACTTTATCAATGCAGCCAACAATGTTATCAATAAGCCAAACCCATAAACTCAAACAGACTGAAATAAAGACAACAATGACACTGAGCAAAAATATCAGAGACTATATGACAGCCACAAAATAGTTCAGGCAGATGAGAAAAATAAACTAAAAGTGATCAGAGCTCTCAAAACTCCGCTGAGAAATGTGCTGCAAACTACAGAGTCTCAGTTTATGCTCTATCAGCTAACGCTAAATTTTTTTTAAAATTCCATACTGCCACCAAAAACTAATCCGTGCTGCTTTCCTCGACCGAGTCCAACCCCTCTACAAATAATTTTCCAATCAAAATCCATTCGTAACTTTCCAAATTATACTGCAAACTAATAGACAGACTCGAATGGCAAAAATATAGCCTCCTCCTCAATCAAGGTGACATTCAAACGGAAAGAAACTTGCAAAATTTTAATATAGACAGACAAAAGACAGTAACAGTCCGCAAGTAAAGGTCTTGCAGAATGTCGCTCCGGTGGAAAATTACAGGTAATAGTAAATTTCCAAGCTCTGAGACAGACGAATAGACAGAGACTAACCGTGCGTAGATGGAAGTCTTGTAAAATATCGCTCCTTTGCGACAGTTCAGGTAGCGGCAGATTTTCAAGCTCGGCTTCTGAGAGTCGCCTCCTCATTTCCTTTACATTCACTATCTACATAGTCACAATCGCAACCCATATGTTTCTCATCTACCTGTTGTAGCAATAAGGTACGTCTCCCACAGTCATCAATGCGCTCAGAAGTCTCTCGCAGCTCTGTGACTGTAGGGTGGTGTTCATCTCCGTTTCAAGGCCCTGAGCCGGCAGTGAGCAGCTCAGCTCAGCGACATGGGCGGTAGGCCAGACCTCTCCCATGTACTGCCATTACCTTCTCGACAGTGAAGCTGGTATCAAATTATACTGCCTGGTGAACGGAGGCACATGTGTGTGAACAACTTGCCCAGGGTCGTTACCCAGCAGTGCACCGGGCGGGAGTTGAACCAGCAACCTCGCAATCAGTGGTCCGACAGGCTGCTGCTACGCCACCAACTCACACTAGTTGCAGCAATACTCTCTATTGCAAATATCTCGTAAATTTAATTGCCCATATGATGTTCATTTTGGTTCTTTTAATGCAAATGCATTAGACGAAGCTCACAAACATTACACTATGCAACTCTGAGAATCTGTACGCTATCTAAAAAAGATAAGAAATGAAAATAATTGCCAGTTTTCCAGTGCAAATCATTCATCAAGTCAAAATATTTCATCACATTTTGGTAAAAACTTTAAACACCAGTACAATTATTGATAATAATAGTGGCTTGGGTTAAGGTGGGGTGCGTTCACCTGTGTCGAGTGGCATATAACACTGTGTGGTCCCATATGGCAGGTGATGCTTCGTAGCTCTGTGATGGGCTTCCACTAAGAGCTATAACGCCACCTTTAACCTTTTCAAACTAAGTACCATCTCACCTCCCAGTCCTTGCTGAAGCTGGTCGTACGCAGGAGCAAAGGTTCCGAAGGACTGGAGACTGCTCTGCATGTCAGAAAGTCTTCACCAACCACCACAAAACCTTCCTCATCCGCCTCGATGTTTGGAGACCACTGTATGAAGAATGCATACAACTCATCCACCCTGCATAAAGACAGAGAGACTTAGACAAACGGCAACACTAAAAAGTAAAAGGTAAAGCCCCTGCATAACGAAAGCGGGGTGCTCATCTCCCTTTCTATGGCTGTTGAGCCCATAGGTGGATAGACCACTGAGTCCATGATGCATGGCCAGTGCGACGCCAGACCTACGGTTACCTTCCCAGCCGCGGGGCATCACCGCCCTTTGACTGGTACCGAATTATACTGCTTGGTGAACAGAGGCACATGTGTGTAAACAACTTGCCCATGGTTGTTACCTGGCAATGCTCCGAGCCCGAGTCGATCCGGGGACCTTTCGGTCATTAGTCAGGCCCGTTACCGTCACACCACCAAGTCACATGACAGCATAGAGCAATGAAAGCGAGAACCTTCCTCGCTGGCCTCAATGTTAGGGGACGACTGGATGGAAAATGCATACAACTCATCCATCCTACGACTATAAACAGACAGACAGACAAACAGAGAAAGCAAACAAAAAGATAAACAGATAATGTCAAACATAAACAGAAAGAGAAAGCAAGAGACACAAAGAGACCGAGATGCGCAGAAAACCTTCAACTCTGATGTTAACCAATAATCGCAAATAATGCTATACATACGGCAGACATCTGTTAAACAAATGAAGGAAAAAAGGTAAAAAAAACATTTGCAACTATAAACAAAAAAATTGGCAAAGACTCTTCCATCCCTTCGGCGTAGACGAATCAACCATTGGCCTGCCTGGCTAAGTCTACAGCAGGGCACAACTGACACATTCATCTGTGTCGGGTGACAAATAACACTGTACGATCACATATGGCAGATGATGCTCTGCAGCTCTGATACGGGTTTCCCATATATGCTAAACTTTTAAACTTTAATTACAAACGACATGCATGCATATGAGAAGAAAAAAAGTTAAAGAAAGGGGTGTACCTGTCGTAGGGAACAAAGTACCAGAAGCTGGCATCTTGAGACGAGGAAGAACTGCGTAGTAATGTGCCGGGAGAGGACGGCTGAGATGACGATTCCACAGTGACACACAGACAGACATGCAGAGGGGACGACCATAGCTCTAGACATACAAACCAATGACGTTCTATTAATAGCCTAGACTGGCAGCCTACAGGCCAGCACCTAGTCCGACGATGGCACTCTCGCAACCTAAACGGAAAATACTGTCATCACGTCACTTACAGGGTACCTACAAATATTTTGTAGCAAAATTACCCAACTTTTCCAGTCATGCAATGACAATTTCCCTGACCTTATCGAAGCAGTAACCCTATCGCACACATGTCAGAAATGGTACACTATATCATAACGTAATGAAACCGTATTAATGGAGCAATATGCAAACGACAAAAGGCCTGGTTGAAGGGCCAGAGGGGCAAAACCCCCTCAAGCCAAAACACTTCTAGCTTTTGGACGTTTAATGAAAGCTGCAAATCTGCCTGCTTTTTAATATTTGGAGACACAAAAATCACAGATATCTGCAGTTTGCATGAACCAAGATCATTTCCCCTGACTTTTCAAAAATAATATTTTTCCTTGACCTTTCCCTGACAACACATATTCCCTGACTTTTTCCAGTTTTCCCTGTAAGAAGAAACCTGAACTTAGGCTGTCACAAGGATTAGCATGCCCACTTTACTGCCGTCTGCGCACAAAAGTCACGTGACCAAAGTATGCATCGTTTGAGCAACCGTACGATAAACCGAAATAATTCATGACTTGTATAATTATGATCAACATTTAAGATAAACGCCGAATAAAAGAGACTCAACAATTTATACAGACTGATGTATGTATTCGGCTGACGTTCAGTGGTCACGTGACGACAGTAAAGTGGGCGTTGCCACATTGATACAAACAGAAAGATGCACAGACATCCAGACAGACAGACAGACAGAGGGACATGCAATAGCAATAGCCACAGTTCTAACAACACAACGGCCATACATGGCCATACAAACAAATGGCACTAAAAGGCATTGCCACAAACATATAATTTTGGCGCAAGTGAAAGTCATATAAGGTCAGCAATAGTACGACTGGACACAGCCATGCAAAATTTCTACAGGCTCTCTATAAGTTAGTAAATACATAAGTAGGATAATTTGGGAGATGCAACTTTAAAAGCTAGTTACGATGTCTCGCATACTCAACATTCAAACAAAAATATCTTCAGCAGTAAGCTGTCCCAAGTTAATATCAGTTTGTCTCTGATGAGATGAAAGGCTGCTCTATAGTTTGAGGCCAAGAACCTGTATTGAAGTGATGGACTGACCGGACCAGTCCATTTTCTGCAAACGTAATATATACTATTAGGAAATTATTGCACGTTAAATTCAAACCGGTGTACTTGCTTGTGTTTGACATGACCCAGCTTGATTCTACGTCAAACAAATGGATCGCATGTTCAGTGGCATAATCACATTTATAACTTTTTTTACTCTTTTTCTTTTATCTGCGTGAGTTTCACAAGATTCTGTAACACAGACAAACATATAAGCAAGAAAAGCCACTGACTATGATTGGCAGCCGTAGCACGACGAACTTGTTGCTGTGGCCTCGTATCAACGAACGGTTGCACTTCGGACTTTTTCTCATCGGACTGCTCATATCCGACACTCTCTTCTAGACTACTTTCTCCAAACTCGAATCTCACAAAAACTTCCCCACCATCAGCTTTATCATTTTTATCATCAACTTCATCAGTAACAGCAACAGCAACTGGAGCAGCGTTATCACATGACCTATCAACATTATCATTTTCATTAGTTTTCTTCTCGTCATTTGTGCTGTCTAAATTATCAGCCGGACAGCTGCCGATGTCGTCGTCTGTTGTCATGATCGGCGAGGATTTGTTGGCACCCCCATTGTCACTTGCTTGTGATAATTCATCATCATCATTAGCAGCATCAGCAGCTGTAGTTACAGCAGTGGTGGCAGTATTAGTAGTGGCAACAGACAATTCTCTACAAACACAGCAAAATCAGACAAAGTAAAGTAACTTTCATTGATAATTAAATTAAAAAACAATTCAAGCTACCACCTGCCATATGGGACCACACAGTGTTACCTGCCACCCAACACCGGTAAACGTGCCCCACCTTAATCCCAGCCAGAGAGGCCGGTACTCGATTTACCTACCCCGGAGGGATGGAAGGCTGAGTTGAAATAGGCGGCTGGTTACATACCAAGATGGTTCACCTGCCTGCAGTCAGTCATCCATCGCAGTACTAACCCGGCCCAATGTAGAGTAACTTCGTTATCCAATGAAACACGTTACCACTACGCCACGCCACCCATCAGTACAGATAGCGTAACATAACCAAAAAGTAACGGTAACAGGACCAGGTACATGCTACGATATACAGACGTCAATAAAGAGACAACGGAAACATAAAAAAACACAGACATGCATTTCACAACTGAGTTTGTTTGCCACAGCAACACCTAACGACAAATATTCTCGAACATTCAAACAAAAAAAGCAACACTATAACTCGAATGACAACAACATAGCCAATAGGTTGTAACATCTTCATCATCTTCTAAATACACTGCAGATACTTTCAGAAATACCAAACTGTGATGAACATGATAAAATGAGATCGATTACAAGAAACAAATTTGACTTCAATGTAGGCATACATAGATTACAACATTAAGCCATTTTTGGAAATGCAGATTATAAATAAACAAGGAATTTACTGACAGCTGAGAAGTAAGATTTTTGGCACACAACCATATAGCTGTGCAGGTAACTTAATGGCATAACAGCAAAGTGTTATACCCGTTTACACGATTGAGCAAACATCGAGCAGACATCAAGCAAACGTCGAGCAAACATCGAGCAAATATAAAGCATAGTCTACACAAAGCAATCATCGAGCAAACATCGAGCAAACGTCGTTTTCGGCAGGGGCTCTACCCTTAACCCCACTAGAAGATCTTACTTGAAAAATTTTCTACCGGCATGATGTGAGAAAGGTTAAAGTTGACGTTAAGGAGGGGGGAGGGCAAACATTAGATGTTGGATTGGGGAAGGGGCTTGCGTAGTGTGTCCAAGGGGGGATAGACGCCCCTGGCTCTGCGATAAGTTTAACATAAGGAGCTATACACCACCTTAAACATTTACGTTAGTAGTGGTACCTGTGTCGGTTGTCGTCGTGGTAAACCGACACGGACAGTACTCCACTCATCGGAGCAGTCATTGAATGGAGTGAAGTCTTGTTGGACTGTGTACACTCATCCGGATCAAACATCACAAAGTCCGGGGTCACTAACATCACTCCGCTCACCGGTTCATCCTAAATACACCACAGTATACTACAATAAGTTCACCGTTAGAATACACCACTCCTGAACATTCGCTGAAAATTTAGTAGAAACTGAAACATTTTCCGGGGAGATATGGAAGAAAATGCGAAGTGTTTTTCTTTCTGAACATAGTGTAGAAGCATCGATTAATTAGTTATCTAATTAAGTTATTAATCAATTACTTGAAACAGTACTTTAGCTTAGTTGCTAGTTAATTCTGACCATTTATTCATCAGTCTGTCCATCAATCGGTTGATCCAGCTGTCCATCTGCCTCGTTATTCATTCGTTTGTTCCTTCAGGCATATTCGCTTCAGATGATACATCAGAAATACAGAAAATGACAAAATGATCTATGACAAGATAATACTGCCACCAGTGAATGATAGTGAAGTACTGTATCTCACTGTAAATATGTAAAAAAAAGCAAAAACTGGATTTACTTCAGCAAAATTGGGACAGAAGTCAACAAACGTTGACCACAACAAACCCATTCCTGCTTATTTAAGCCTCAGATGACTGCATAAAATTTCAGCGAAATCATCCATAAATTTCTCTGTAAAATTGCAGATGCACTGAGAAACAAACATAAGTAGCCATCATCATCTCCTTTCTGCTGTAGAGATAATTAATAGGGTGTTTACATGATCCAGCAAACATCCAGCATTAGCACGTGTATTTTGAATACATTTGCTGGAAGTTTGCTGGACGTTTGCTGGATCGTATAAACACCCCACAACATAACAATGCAGACAGAAATGGGTCGCATCAACATAAATTAATGCATTTTGATGGAGATACACAAAATTACACATACGTGATCTTCAAGGATGCGAGAGACGTGCAGTTTAATGAAGCGCTGATCACACTGGTCGCTAATCAGCTTCGCTTCCTCTGGACTCAGTGGTTGAGGAGGAATGAATTCTATTGAACTGAGACCAGCAGTGTCAGTCTCACCAGCACTAACAGTTCTTGATCTGACATTGTGAGATGAAACCTACAACCACACAAAAGATATGTACAGCTATGTCCATTAAAAGTGGTGTATAGCTCTTTATAGGAAACTCATCTCAGAGCTACGGAGTGTCGCCTGCCATATGAGATCACAGAGTGTTACCTGCCACCCAACACAGGTGAGCATGCCTCAGCTCACCAGATAGACTGATACTTGATTTACCTATCCTAAAAGGATAAAAGGCTGAGTTGACTTAAGTGGCTGGTTACATACCAAGATGGTTTACCAGCCCGCAGGCAGTCACCCATCGAAGTACTAACCTGGCTTGATGTTAAGCAACTTCGTTGATTGGACAGAACACATTACCGCTATGCCATGACACAATGCAACCCATTAAAAAGTGGTGATATAGCTCTTAATGGGAAGCCCATCTCAGAGCTACGGAGCTTCACCTGCTATATGGGACCACACAGTGTTACCTGCCACCTGACACAGGTGAATACGCCCCGCCTTAACCCCAGCCAGATAGGCTGGTACTCGATTTACCTACCCCAGAAGGAAAGAAGGCTGAGTTGACCTAGGCGGCTGGCTACATACCGAAATGGTTCACCAGCCCGCAGGCAGTCATCCATCAGAGTACTAACCCGTCCCGGCGTACAGTAACTTCGTTATCCGATGAAACATGTTACCACTATGCCACGCCACCCATTAGAACAGATAGCGTAACATAACCAATAAGTAACGGTAACAGGACCGGGTACGTGCTACAATACTGCTGACATGATTTAAGACGTGTAAAGTCTAAAAAAGCTTATTTATCTGGGAAACGGCAGCTGATTGGTATGAGCTAATGACACTGCAGCACATCATGTCCATATGCTTTATCCATAACTTTAAATACGGTAACAGAAATTTATCAAACAAAAAGCACAAACACTTAAAATAGTATGTAGACCATTAGTGAGACTGCAGTAACAAGCTCTATCTGTGTACACATTGGATATACACTTACAGTAGACACTCATGTATCAACTGCATAGCAAAAAACACATAAACTACCAAAAATGCACAAAACGTACACTGCTCGGCACTTTGCTTTCCACGGACTTGGAAAATGTTGGTGATACTGCCCATGATGCATCAGGAACATAGACCATCTACTCATGCATAGATACGCACAGATAGACAACATTCTAATGTCCAGCTAAATACAGGCTAGCCTGTTGCACCCTTGATTCTCAATATCCATAAAATGGTCTTTCAGTGAACTATTAAATTCTACATCCAGATCTTTCTGTCAGATAAAATTCTGTTCTGTATTCTGTTCTGTACTTGCCAAACACTGCTATCAAAATTATTGTAAATTAGTTAACATAAAACATTTAATCAAAAGTTACTTCTAGTACCTATATAGAGCAAAACTCATTCAAAATAACAACAATATTTGGTGAAGCAGCCAAAAGCACTTCAATATCTGGGATAGAAGTCGTAAACATGGCAAATAAATGCAAGAAATCTGTACCTGTCCAGGATAGACAAGATCTGACATGAGGCGATTAAGTGACCTTAGCACCGACGTCGTAGTGCTAAAATGTGCAGCGATGCTTGCAAGGGAGTCTGCATTCTGCACCTGACAAAGCAAATGCAAATATACACCGAAAAATGGAACTTACTTGACGAACAAAATGAGTGAGTGAGTACGGCTTAACGTCCCACCCGACAGAGTATGAGTCATTTCGGGGATGGGACTTGAAAAACACAAATGTCTGTAGGTACCGCTATAAGCCTAAAGTTTACGTGTGATAATAAACGCATTTGCACCTGGCAAATGCTGCTATACAGTGGCATCCCTAAACCCAGTCAGTGGTTTCATGGTGAGGGGCAAAAAGGCAATTGCCCTTGCTAAATTTTTTGCTGTAAAAACTGTTAGAAAATCTTCATATTTGGAGGAAAATCGTTAACCAAAAATTCAAAACTTGGGGGTTAAAAACAAGCAGTTAGGGAAAATTTAACGCCAAAATCAAAATTCTCAGTACCCATAATCAATCTCCAGAGTCCAAAATTTGCAAAATCTGCCCATTGGAATTCATCAGAAATATGGAGAGTCTATTGGAAAATTGCAAATTCTTGCCCCGCCTACCTTTTAACACATGAAACCACTGCCAGTTGTCATCTCTATCTGAAATTACAATTTAATGTGTTTCCATGACAAAGCATACACCACAGGTGACGAATCGAATGGTCTCATGATTGACAATGTCTATTGTTTAGTTAAAATAACAGAGAAGGATAAAAGGATCATTGCTGCTGTACAATTTGAAATTAAACTGTTTGATTTTTTTCTACCAGTCTAAACAGCTCACTGATTACATTTATTCGGACATATACTGTAAACTATCGAAATGCATTGGACAGACTCCGTGTTCGTATGAACATTATCTTGTTCTTCAATCTAATTCTCTAAACAAACGTTAATGCCCATCATTGATATCTTAATAATAATGATGTCACAACGTGACATCATAAATGAGACCATGGTAAATGATGTACAATAGTGGCAGTACAACTTCATAATAGTTTTGGTTTTTAGCTGTCACTGTGTGCTTACTGAGAAGAACAGTCCTGGAACTTATTAAATGCCCCATAAACTAAAGCAAAAATATGCATAAAATAGCAGCCAGCAGCACTAACTTCATACAGTGACGTCCCTTCAGGAGGCAAGTGCGGACTGCTTTGGCGCCTCATTGTACATGAGCTAATGCATCTTCAACCACCTGACATCCAACAGCAAACAATTTACACATTCCACGAATATATGCTATTCATTGCTAATGCAAAGTTTATGAGATATGAAAAACAGTGGTTCTAGGTAGAAAATGGCGTCCACTCCAAGATGTCTTCGGGACAAGTGAAGATGATGGGACCTATTCATTACTATGGGTGATTTGCGATCAAGTTCTGCAGTGACTGCGAATGCTAAATAACTGATATAATATGGCATTGTGATGAACAAACCCGCAAGAAACATATGCCACTTGTTTTTAATCGAATTTGTCATACAACGACTAAAATTTTAGACCAAAAGTTGTTAAAATCTGCAATGATTCACTGTAGCGAAATGCAGTGATATCTTGTGTGCACTAAAGTAGTTCTCCACATTAGGGCTGTGCAGTTTTGAATAATTTATTACTAAAGTGCACTTTTTGAACCAAGTTATTATGTTCTAGTAAAACAATTCATCACATTTTTTATTTTCCTGGGGTGAGGGGCAGAGCCCCCTCCCCAGACCCTACCCTCGTTTTGGGGTTAAGTTCAGTGAAACTATTTTTTGCGCAACTGCACATAAGGGTGAATCGGTTTGTTTACATTTGTTCCCGTATTCTTCACTCTAGCCATGTCTTTCTACTACGTTTACGTGACACAAAAAGTACTGTTCTGTCTTGTTCAGTAGCAGAAAATAGTTCTGTTAAGGTGTGTTAATGGTCCTGCATTGGTACCATATCTTCACTCATCCCCATAACACTAACACAAATGGCTTTATGCAAAAAAACTAAAAATGTTGACAATATTTTGACAGCTGACCCATGGCTGTAACTTCCATAGGTCAGTCAATGCAATAGGCTACGCCAGTGGTAAACAGCTGACCAAAATTATATGGCTTTGATTCCGGTTTATATCAAATTAAAAACTTAAATTTTATTTCCTATAAATTCGACATAAAGCGTATACCTTGCATTTAATCTGCCGATATTAAAAGTATTAGCAATTTATGAGATATTTGCAACAATTGTTCCTATAATTACGTAAATAAACAAAGCACTCAACAACTTCCGTTATAGCTTGTCTCGCATCTAAAACGGGATTTATATACGAAGTGCACAAAGTGGAGCAAAATTAAACGATATACCGTGATATATTTTCGATTTTAACTCATCACTAGTCCGATTGGTTGCGTTGCCATAGTTACGAAGTTTTGTTTACGGCGGGCGTGGCGAGAGGCGTGGTCAATGAAAGTTTGCAAAGTTTGGATATTTTGGCTGTGATTGTATGCTAATCTCTCTAATTAAATTTTGTTCTGATTTTATATGCATGCTTATGTATGTTTTGTCGTGCTTATTTTTGTACTCAGAGTTAGTGCACATTTGGTTATTTTGTGTCATATAGTATTACTCTGTTGGTAATTTGGTGTGCTTGACATCCTGTGTCTATATACCATGGGTGGCGATCCCGGAGAGACGAGGGAAACATGTCCCCTCCAGTATGGGCAGGAGGGACAACAGTGTCCCCCAATAAACGATCAGATTTTAGTTTCACATCCCAACTAGGCATTTCACATCAGCTTAAGGCAACATTTCTGCATACAACAGCTCATTTTTTTCTGCTCGCTTCGCTCGCAGATTATTCATAGCACCACTTTTAAATTTGTGGCTTCACTTTTGTTTGTCTTTAGGCCTATTTTTTAAACTGCATTAAATGTGGTCATTTTAATGGGAATGTTCTCCTGCCCGAAAATATTTCTGATTTTTGCACAAAAGTGGAGTGTTCTGGTGCATTTTGGCACTGTTTTGAAAAAAATTAACTTAAATTGGACATTAAAGTGATTGTCATATATGGTCTTCCAGGGAAGGCATGTGCCCCTTTTCCCTATGGCTATGCCAGTGGAGTAAAATATAATGTTTATACTTTGCTGTGTAGTGAGAAACGATGAGTGACAAAGAAGCTTCTGAAGAGGCTGTCATCTTCGATAAAGCGGGCGACGATGACGATGAAAAAGATTCTGCAAATGAGCTATCCCCATCTAACCGGACTGAATCAGAACCTGAAGATTATGATGCAGCTGCGGATGAGCAGGTGCTACGTGATGAAGAAGATGATATTGAAGAGTATGATATTCTGCCAGACAGTGTTGACATAAAACATGATGACGATGATGATTACTATGAGTATGCTGATGATGGTATCCCATGGCATCACATGCAGTTGTACCGGCTGTATGGCGATGAAGCGGACTATTTTCTACATCTGACGCCATCTGTCAAAAGAGAGAAGCGCGTCGGCATAAAACCGACTAGGATGCTGAGAAAACTTTGCGGTGAATGTTCTGCGGACGAAATGGGTAGAAATTCATGTTTTTCTTCTTTTCTTACATTTGACAGGATGATGGTACAAATATTAGGTACGAGTGCAGCGTGGGTGGCACTAGAAATCTGAAGCTGGGGGTGGGGTTTAACATGGAAGGCTAGGGCCAGGGCACAGAGGGGCAATGGAAATCAATGTGTGGGCCAAATGTCGACCTTATTCAGTCGTTGTGTGTATCAAAAAGCCTTATCAGAGGAAGCTTTAGTAAATCCAACATTTTTTCTGGGTCCGCTGGGAGACAAGGGCTGGCACAAAATGTCAGGGGAGCGGCTCCCCCTTTTCTCTCTGTTGCCACCTATGGATTGTAGGAAAATTTTTGCGCGTGCATGCACAATAAAAATGACCCAAATATGTAATGCACGAAATAAATCGTTCATGTTCCAGGCGTCCACATGGAACGTGCATGTCGCCCATGTCCACTCAGTTTCTGCAGCGTCAGCTGCACACGCCATCTGTGTAGCACGACGTAATGGATAGAAGACGGTGGAAGAGACCTTGCATGCGGAAATACAACTTACTCTCGGCAGCGCCATACATAGGGGGAAATGTCCGGGTATGCAAAAAAGCAGGGTGAATGTCCGGGAGGGGGAAACGTCTGGAGGGGAGGTGTCCGGTGGAAATGTCTTACATCCAGACAGACAGAGGACCAGTCAGACATACTGTACTGGGTATTCACATTTGCATTTTGATGCCCCATAAAAATTCTGATTGATTGAATGATTGTCCAGTCTATCAGCTCGACCACATTATACCTTATTTACAAGATGAAGCTGTCTTACACTCATCGAACGGTCGGTAAAAGTGTATAGATTTCGATCGCATAGCTCATCAGGCATTCATGCATTGAGCATCCATCAGACACTCATCAAGCGCACATCGAGCTGTTATTAAACATGTTTGATATTGCAAGCATTCGTGAAGCTGCTCGAAAAAGCATTCATCAAGCCAACTTGACAAGTGCTTTATGTGTGCTGGATGAATGCTTGAAGAGTTATAGGCCTACCGTTACAGTTTATTATAGACTTGAACTGGTTTGATGCATAGTTGATATCTGCTTAGTGAGTGCTTGATGAGTGCTCAGCGAGTGCTTGTTGAGTGAGCACCATGAGCTGGCTGGTCAAGCTCAGCTTCATCATCACATTGTGGATAGGGTATTAATGTGCGCATGTTTTCAGGTCACATCAGTGCTAAGACGCTTTGGTCAACACTACGGCTCGAGTCCACCCGCAAGTTGCAAAACAGTCGCCAGGCGAAATCGCTGAAAAACTTACAGGCGAGTAGCCTACATCCAGTGTCGTACTGCCGTGTCTGCGCTTTTCAATCTGATAACTGCGAACGTTCACAGAAACTGCAATTTCCATATAACTAATATGGTAGCAGTTGCAGTAGGCTACGTTTGTATGCGCTGTATATTATACCCCGTTTACACGATCGAGCAAACATCGAGCAAACATCGAGCAAACGTCCAGCAAACGTCGAGCTGGCTCGTCCAGCTAACATATAGCCAGCTCGTCGAGCCAGCTTGATCGTGTAAACGGGGTACTAAACAGCTGATGGTTGCATCAAATAACACCGTTTCGGCGCGACTGTTACGGCTCGCACGCGCCTTAGAACAATGATTGATATCGGGTGGCGTGTGAATCAACGCGAGTCGCCGGCGCTCTGCACTTTATAGGGTGTTTACACGATCCAGCAAACGTCCAGCATTAGCCCGTGTATTTTGAATACATTTGCTGGAAGTTTGCTGGATCGTCTAAACACCCCATTACACGCTGATACCGTCCTGGTCGTCAGCGAATGTTTCCAATGCGTCGTCGGTGGACTCGACAGGAACGAAAGCGACGGACACGATCGTCCGAGCCTGCAGTTGACTCCACTCTTTGTGCCATCACGCCGTATGCGAGACTACGTTGTGATTGTGTCTAAATGTTATATATGGCCACAGATGGCTATTAAAATCATTAATGCTTACACAGGTGACGTCATAACGACGTAAATGTAGACAATGGGTTAACAAAATAACATCCTGCAGCAGCAGGAAAGTGTAATGGGTAGTTGTATTAATTTTGTTCTGTTATTGTTTGTTGTGTAGTCAACGTACGAAGCGTTTGTGAGAGAGTTTGTTACTACCGAAGAAAACAGGGACAAACGTTGCATGTACAACAACGATGACGTAAGTTTATAGCTAAGATATTTTAGTCAGTTGTCTAATTTCCAATCTGCATTTGACTTTACCAGCACATCTACAGAAATACCGACATTTGAAATATGCAATATTTTATCTCCTTTGCATTTTTCAACGCATTTTTTCTTGGTTATTATTATCACTGGCAAAACCAACTAAACTACGAGTATATGAATAATTTATTTTTTTCTGCCTGGCCACTATAATTCTAAGTGTATGAACATACAAAATGAAACGGAAAAAAGATAGTAACAGCGGCAGAAAATAGTTCTAGTGTTGTTACTAAACATTTAATTTATTTCCAAAAGCGTGCAAATTTAATTCTACTATGTCTTGCCTTTCTGCTGTACCACTTTCATCGATTAAGAATTTGTTTTTACGGCCCGTGAAATGTATTAGCCTACTGGTAGTTTTTTTTACCTCACAATATATATTAACCAAATAGGCCTATGCATTTGGCCGCTGGCTTAGGCTGCGAACTGTATATTATGTTTGTATTTTTGTACGCTAATAATGCTGCTGCTCTGTTAGTGGTGATCAACTGATTGGTTGAGGCCAAGTTTTGCTGAGAATTTAGTCTAAGAACGGTCTTAGACCGAAGTTTTGAAATTCCCAGCTGAGTGAAATTTGACTTCACCCGTTGCATTGTGGTGAGGTTGCTGATCTGGATGCTTTGTTGAACCGGACGCGACGACGTCGGACGCACGAGCGACATCACCGGCGCGAGTTGATGTCACGAGCCTCACGCAGCCACCAGGACAGAGCCGCCATATTGCTGTACAACAACCCGCTGCCTCGGATCAACTACACCAGTGCCGACGATACTTCAGCGCTCAGACACCGACATACTCAGGTTCACTCAGCCTCCTACCCTCCGCAGGACGGACGGAGAATGATTAGTAGCTTACGGGCCACGGTATCCAAACTGTGGAGCAGTCTTCCAGTTTGTTTGAAACAGATCAAAACAGTTTAAACAGCCGCTAGTGACTCTTTTTCTTAGTTGTTGAACTTGAGATGCAACGCATTGTGACTAACCGTTAGACCGTGTATTCCAAGGGGCGAATCGGTAGGCGGTCATGTTAAAAAATCTATAACTTCGTCGTTTTTCAACAGAATCACATTTTACTTGGCTGTTAGATGTACAAGGTCTTAGCAAATAAAGCTGTAAAATTTCATATTAAAATCCCAAACGGTTGCTGAGAAAACGGCGAATAAAATTAGGGGTCCACTTTTTTTGCCGCACCCTGTAGAATTCTACAGAATGTCTGCATGTGTAGAGACAGTGTGGACGAGATATATGTTGTTCGTGTGCTGTACAAAAGGCGATAATGGATGGTAGACGCAAGTCATCCGAAGGTCGAGCTGATCGTAACCAGCCCGTGACGTCATCAACAGTGCCCGGTGACGCCCCGTACAGGTGCGGTGTTTGGCAATATAGGCCCAGTTGACTAAACGAATAATTTCTAATTAAACTGCTTCCAACTTTTGTTGGTAAACTGGTTCAACATTGTTGACAAATGCGATTGACATTGGCTGCAAGTAATCTGCTAATTTCAGAATCTAAGCGTTTTAAACTTTCAAAAAGTAAAATTACGTCTATGTGAATGAAAAAGTCACTGTCTTAATTTAGGAATTTATTTCTGTCTACTTTTGCAACAGTTGCTAACCTCAGTTTACTGCAGTCAGTCCAAAAATATCTTTAAGGCAAAAATTGTATTTAGGCCTAACTATTTTCATAAATTAAAATATTCTGTCGCTAACTGAAAGATTAGTATTAATTAATTAACTACTGTTTTAACTAAACGTTCTTTTTATTTTAGTTAAACTATTGATCTAAGTGAAATGAAATAACTAAAGTATTAGTCAACAACTTGCTCATTAACATTGCCCGTTACCACTGCAGGTGCATGTTCTTGACCGAGGCCCAGTCGTCTGCCGTCGGCTGTCTGTCCACGAAGCAAAGGCCGGACTATCTACCACGCCGTGACGCCGCTCTACTAGGACTGCCCACCACCGATCAACGCCTCAGTCCTCTGGACACTAGCTGCGGCAGTCCCCGTGGTAGAGCTCCAACAGGTAGGCCTTGTCAGTGCTTCAGCATTAGTCTTTGTTTTGCATGATTTCGATCAATCACCCAGTCAGTCAGTGCCTTTATTTCGGGTTAAACTCATACAAAAACAAAAAGGCCAACAGAGACTAACGAACAGTGGCGGTTTTAGGCCCGTGCCGGGCCCCCAATCCTGCTCTACCCTCTCCCCTCAGTTTCGTGGCTACACATGATTTTTTTGCAAAGATAACACAAACATCTGATCTCTTTGCGTTTACAAATTGTAGAAAAGTGGGTAAATCTGCAACTTCCATTGAACGTTTAAAAACCAAAAGTGTTTTGAGCTTTACGGTGGCTTCGCCCCACTGACTCTCTGACCAGGGTCTCTGCCTTTGGACCTTGCTGGGGGCCAGTGGCGTAGCCAGAAATTTCAGTTGGGGGCATCGTCTCACATTCCGTCTCCTCCCCTTCCCCTTTTTGTCCCATCCTTCCCTGCCATCCCTTTTTACCCCTCCCTCCCTTCTCGTGCCCTCCTTTTTCTCCTCCCTCTTTTCCCTTAGAAGTAGGACCCACTAAAATCCAGCTAGGGAGTCTGGGGGAGCGCTGTGAGCTCCCTCAGCGGGGTCTGGGGTGGAGCTCCAACCGAAATCGAATTTGGTGCATTTTAGCTTTAAAATATGAGATCTGGTGGCAACAATTTTAATTATTTTCCCGAAAATAAACTGACCAAATTGGCAAATTTTGTGCAGTTTATACGTATGCTTATGTTTTGTCCGGAGGATTTGGGAGAGGGGGCTGCTCTTCCCTTCCTTGGCTACGCTACTGCTGGGGGCTCTGCCTCCAGATCCCCGTTATGGGCTCGCACTACTGCGGTCGCCATTGGGCCTTGCCTCCCCGTCCCCCGAGATACTGCGGGCTAGAACTGCCACTGCTAACGGAAAGTTTTGTTTGCCTATTTGTTATTCAGTACCTACACAGCAGATACGGCATATAGGAAACGCGTCATCGCCCTATCCAACTGTACTTTTATTTTCTCCCTGCAAGTGCTACGTACGTTTTGCCACAATACATGCGTTACAGATAAACGACAGAGAGACGACAGCTTGTACCATAGTCGGTTGGCCAAAAAAAGTCTGGTGGTGTGTTGTCTGGCACTGAAAATGATTTTGAACCTTGACCTTTTAAACTTTTACAAGGAAGGGCGAAAAGAGTTAGGGGAGAGTAGGGGAAGGGAGCTAGGGGAAGTGGAGGGAAGGTAGAAAAGGAAAAGAGACTGAGGCCCCCAATGAGTAACATAACGACGCCACTGTTTTCTTTGCTTTCTTTTTAGGCCTACCGACAGTGGCGGTTCTAGCCCGCAGTATCTGGGAGGCGCGGCCCCATGATGAGCGCGTTAGCGCAAGCCTATAACGGGGGTGTGGTCAGATGGTCAGGGGGCAAAACTCCTCTGAAGCTGAAGCACTTTTTACGCGCGAAAGCAGCTACTACTTTCAGCGCGTCTTAGCCATCGCAGTTATGTTCGTCTGTCCGTCCGTTCGTCACACGGGTGGATCAGTCAAAAACGGTGCAAGCTAGGATCACCAAATCATCACCATCGGCTGCCTGAAAGACTCTAGTTTCAGGAACCGTAAACCTTTTCCATAAATTCGAAGGGGGTCACTCCGAACGAGAACGCAAAATGAGAGGGGGTGGGTAAAATTTGCGATTTTTGGCCAATAAGTTGCTGTGTCCCAGTAACGGTGCAAGATAGGGCCTAGGTTACTAGCTATTAATCACTAATAGGAAGTCGTACACTGGCTCTCGATTGCCGCCGAATTCAATGACCTTGAATGATCTTGAACGCCACAATAGGGGGTTTTATGGATTTTTTGGCGATTTTGGGCTGCGAGACACATTTCAAGAGTGTGGTAAGAATTAAGGCAACACAGGGGAAAAGGGTCATTACATTTTCACCCTCAAAATGGCAAACAAACTCAATTTCGCTTATCGTGCCTCTAGCTACTCGATCTGCTGCAAAAATTCATTCAAAACTGCATAAAATATTCAATGTCGACCGTAGCGCACGCAGACACATGGAGAGACAGACACAAGTGGTTTTACAATCTGTCCCATGTCATGCTATAGAAATGGGACAGATAAATAGACGAAACATTCACCGAAAAAACATACAACTATGGATAACAACAGGCTAAGATTGCTTAATATTATTTACTTACTGCGCTCTTCCTTCTGGTACTCCACCTTTACTAGTGAAAGGGCGTACTATAAGACGTTTCCATCTGATCAGTCAATATTTATGTGCATGATTAACGTCATTAAAGTCATTAAGGTCACCTGACATGCGACAGCTTCACCAGCAGGCCTTTGTGTTGTGCGCCTGATGACATTTTCTTTTTTTTCCCGTCTTTTCAACGCAAAATTTTTTAGCTCCCACGGCTGAACCTGATTGTTATAAAGATTTGCGAAATTATCGGCAGTAGGTGCAGCTTTAAAACTTATGTCACACAATTTTGGAGCCTCACAAAAAAATCTGCGTAAACAAAGACATGCAAACGTTCGTGCAACTTTGGACAACTTGAGATTTCAAAAAAGGCATTGTCAATCACGATCGCTCTCATGATAAGCGACAAATTTAGAAAATAACCCAAACGTCGCTAGTGCAGTAGTATCTTAGTCGTAGTAGCAGTAGCAGTAGTACCGGGCCTGCAGGGATGGAAGGCTGAGTTAACCTTGGTGATGGTTTACCTGTCCACAGACAGTCAGCAATCCAAGTAGTAACTGACTGATAGCAATCTAACCAATGCTGAAAATTTTGTATGCAGCTTGTCTATGTCTATCTCGCAGTTCGCTCTTGAAATGTGTTTCACAGCCCGACATCAGCAAAAATACAAAAAAACCTCTATCTTGGTGTTCAAGGTCATCAAAGGTCATTGATTTCAGTGTTAATCGAAATGATGTCGTTAATGACGTCCTATTAGTGAATAATAGTAACCTAGGCCTTATCTCGCGCCGTTTCTGAGATATGGTGACTTAGTGGCTGAAAATAGCAAATTTTTCCTACCCCTCTAATTTAGCACCCTCGATCGGGGTGACCCCTTTTGAATTCATGGAAAAGCTTTTCTGAAACTAGAGTCTTCCAGGCAGTCGAAGGTGAAGATTTGGTGAACCTAGCTTGTACCATTTTTGACTGATCCACCCGTGTGTCAGACAGACAGACAGAATTGCGATGGCTAAGACGTGCTACAGCAGTACCTGCTTTTGCACGCAAAAAAAAACATGTCGACCCAGACACAATAAATATTTAATATTAAATATTAACTTAAAATCTTTTAACCCCCAAAAGGCACATCTTGCATGAGACCACGTCAATTGAGCCATAGTGTGCAAAAGTCCACCGAGGGGTGTGACCTGTAAGTGAGTTGAAGAAAAAAGGCATATCGGTATAAATAAAATTTTTTGCATATATTTCACCTATTTTGCCATAAAGCCCCCATGGACGGATTTGCAAAAATTTGCATTGCAGGTCATCGTCTAGATGATGTAGTCAACTGCATCAAATTTTATTTCAATCAGATCAGGGGTTTAGATTCTGTGAGGGGTCAAATTTTTGGCTTTCCCGTAGGAAAGAGTGCCTGCCGTTAACACAGGGCTTGAACTCCATTCAGCCTATCAAAGAGCAAATTAGGGGGTTGCATTATTTTTCTGCTTTGTGTCTATAGCAGACCCTGAGAGACGTCTTTTGAGCTATTAACCGCCACTACGGGCTATGGTACTCGAGCCTTCCCACTGAAAATGCATTACAACCTTAATTTCCACGAGTAAGAATTATGGAAAACTTGATCTTGCATTTTGCGCCTTTAGCTACTGTTCAGAAATTCATGAAAATTGCAATAAATGTTAAACATAGCACACGGAAACACAGGAACAGACAGACACAAGTGATTTTACAATCTGTCTCATGTCATGCTATAGAAATGAGACAGATAAAAAGACAAAATATTCACCGCAAAACATACAGCTATGAATAACAGCGAGCTAAGATTGCTTGATATTATTTACTTACTGTGCACTTCCTAAAGAGAAATCGAAAGTGAAAGCACCAGAGAAACCACGGGACTTTTCTTTGTTGTCACCTGAGTCATGGCAATGGTGTATCATTATTGTTGTTGTTATTAGTAATATTATTGTTCCGGCAGGTCGTTGGTAATTGAAATAATGTTGCGTGAATTCAGTTTAGATGACATAGTTACAGAATTTCTGCTAAGCACTTGTCAGCTGCGTCCGGCATTCAGAAGTCAACACGCTGTAGAGGCTGCAGTGTGGTGCATCGTAGTTGCGACTCAGCCGCCAGACGAGGACGACACTGACGTCGCTGGCATTCCGTTGATAACAGGAAGTGTTGCTGAGTTCTACATTGAACCGATCTTACCACACATTGGTGATATTGACGTGATGTATCACACCAACACTGTGCTGGCAATACCACGAGGACATCCACCGCCAACACAGTTACCAGCTGAGTTTCACAACTATGTCAAGGTATTTGAGATCATTGACAGTCACTTACCTGGCTATGTCTACTTGGAGTTACGTTACTTACTGACACAGTGCGGTGATGATGACAACTACAACGCCGTAGAGTACGACAGAGGACTGTGTCTATCAAATCAACCATTCACTGATAAAGCAGAAATTCATGGACCAGCAGCAGTTTTACGCCGAAAAGATGAGTCGATACAGTTATCAGTTGACGGAGTGCACTGCGTGCGTTGTCTGACGTGGCCATCACAAGCGGCTGATTGGCCAACACGACACAGAAACTACAAATGGCCAGACTCAGTAACTCTTGAGCGTGTTGTCTGCAACGGATTTGATGTGGTTCCTGTAGCACATCGTCAGTGCAGACAGCATGAATGGATGGGCGAGCGTCAGTTTAGATTGTCATTCTCACGAGCAGAAATTGTACTATTAAGTAGCTGGTCACCAGTGCAGCAGATTGTCTATCACATGTTACGATATTTCGCAAAGACCAAGGAATTAACAGACTGCGCTAACAACCATGGAGCAGGCACACTGAGCAACTATCACATTAAAACTATGATGTTATGGGCTTCTGAAATCAAATCGAGCAGCTGGTGGACTGATGATGTAAACCTTGTTAGAATATGTGTCCAACTACTGCATACTCTAGCTCACTGGCTGACTAATGGACATTGTCCACATTATTTCATCAACAGTTGTAATTTACTGCACAACTCATTCAACCTGACATATATGATGTCAGTAGATGAGACATCGTTATCAACGTGGTTTGCACACAATTACATACAAAAATGTTTACAGGTAAATGACTGTCCACAAAACATTTCACGTTTATTTCGGGACGTCACGACAAGTGCAAAACTACAGAATGCACTTTCAGCGCTTGTTGC
>Ga0209367_1002359_pt1 | contig 24848 bp, 11 predicted proteins | sample WorMetLIZISLAND2_FD_187412 | JGI IMG/M metagenome (GOLD analysis project Ga0209367, IMG submission 187412) | Marine gutless worms symbiont microbial communities from Max Planck institute for Marine Microbiology, Germany - Olavius geniculatus... ... | reverse complement strand
TCTCGAAGGGTCTGGATAGAGGGAGACAGGGAAGAAAGATGAATCATAATTACTCAATGCCACGTTTTATATATTTTTGCGATGTACCCTGAGATAGGCTGTTCGTGAGACTCGGTACGGAAGTCGTAAAAACCGTGGTGCATATTTGACGTCAGAACTGACGTCATCGTAAAATTGTTCATCGTTAGAGATGTGTGGTTGTAAAAAAGTAAGTTTGTAGTGTAATTGTTGTTTTGATGGTGAAGCATTTCCTCGATTCGATTTCATTGCGAATTTTCAATATGGCTGACATGCGTTGAGTTATGTGCTTGTACAAGTGGCCGTGAACGCTCCACTCGTACGAATGAAGCTTTTACTGGCTGTAAACGGAAACCTGGACCTGTACTCATACTCGTGTCTATGTGAATGCAGCCTTAGTAGGCCTATGTTATGTTTGAGTGTTCTGTTTTTTTTGTAATTGACCTAGTATTAGAGCTTCTAGCTAGCATATAATGTCATCTGGTAACAGAAGAAACCCGAACAAATAAAAGTCCTGTTTTGCGATGAATACTTTATCATTTTTTCACTTGTCTAGTAATTGCTTCCCGTATACTGAAATAAAGAAGACAAAATTGCAAAATACTTCGATCTGCAGCTTTGGTTTTACTGTTGTTAACGTTGATTACCACAACAGTCTAACACAATAAATTGTTTTTGCAGCAACACCACTAACAGTATTTGTCTAACATGATCGCCAATTCACTGAGATAGGCAATCCTGTCGAGAGCCACATCGTGGCCCGAGAAAACATTTTCACATGGCCCCTCTGAGAAGAAATTTTTTGAATTTTTTTAAAATAATTTATTTTGGTGTACTTTATATTTTTGAGCAACGGTGGGCCCCCCAAACGCCGAGGGGCCTGGGGTTACTTACCCCCATACCCTCCCCTCTCGAAGGGTCTGGATAGAGGGAGACAGGGAAGAAAGATGAATCATAATTACTCAATGCCACGTTTTATATATTTTTGCGATGTACCCTGAGATAGGCTGTTCGTGAGACTCGGTACGGAAGTCGTTCATTCAGCATTTCATAATTTTCTAAGCACTAGTATGTGGAGTATAGCTCTTTATGGCTCAGAGACATGGACACTAAGAAAAGAAGGCATCAAACGTATACAAGCTTTTGAGATGTAAATCTGACGCCAAGCAAACTGTATAGGACATGTCTTAAGACATTTCTGTCTTCTGAAGACTGTACTAGAGAGGAAGATAGAAGGGAAACGGCCAAGAGGAAAAACCAAGAAGGAAAATGCTGGACCTACTTATGGAGCAAGAGGAAAAGAAGCTCAGTTACGAGGAATTGAAGAGAGGAGCACAGGGCCGGGTTGGATAGCGCCATCGTCATTGGAACCTGCCTTAGGGCAGAGCACGCAAAGAAGAAGAATTTTCTAACACAATGTGCATTGATTTCATCAGCAGGCGTGGTTTACTTTCTCGATGTACCGGTGTCATTGATGTACTTCCTTTCGTTTGCAATATGGCGGCGGCTAGGAAAGTGTTTAACCGGTTGTTAGGTGAGGAGTACGTTATATTGATCTATTCATTTTATTGTCCGTTAGAAGTATCAACTCTAGTAGAATTTAGTCCACTTGATGACACGCTTACGTTCGCCTGTAAATGAAATTTTCCGTAGTTATACATAACGCTACTTCGCATCCCATATGCCTGACGCCACTCTTGAGAGAAGTTTTGCATGGTGATACGTTCAGATCAGCGATCTGATAATTGCTGTCAAAAATTGATATGCTCAGATCTGTTAGCCTGTCGTCAAAATAATTATTTATTTACTGTAGCGATAGAACGGCAACTACATCTGGATCTGGATAGTTAGTCGGCAAGGCCCCAGGACTGGGGCATCACACACTCACTACACTTTCTAAAGTTACTCGAATTTATTCGATTGTCATATAACCACAGTTTAACGGAATATTGGAGCTTTTGCTTCGCGGAATTTAGTAAATTAACATAAATTTACTTATGTGTGTCAATTATTTTAACGTGCGTTAATTAACGCATTAACGTGTTAATTAATGCGTTAATTTGACACCTCTAACCTTAAGGTGCGAATATACACTTCCTTTAAATAAAAGAAATGTGGAGTATGTCAACTAAGATGGGCCAGTTGTCTTACCGTCACTGGAATCTGTCGTCAGGCTCACTGCATCATCTTTTACTAGGCGATGGTTCGCCATCATCTTGTTCATCATCTTTTTAGACCAGACAACGGGCTAGCCGCAATTGCTTATTGTGTTTTAGACTGACCCTCATTGTCAGCATGTCCACAAACACTACTGGTCAGGAGTCTTTAAATTGTTGAAGTTCGACCATATTCTGAAAAAAAGCTTTACCAATCAGGGACAACATACAGCATTTTGGCAAGAGCGGTTGACGCTGTCGCAAAAGTTTTCCAATTTTCACAAGGGAGTTTTAAATAATATTTTGTCTTAGGCTTAGGATTCGGGCAGGGAAGTTTTGCGATAAGGGTACTTGTGTTGTTTAGGAGACTAACTGCATAGACCTGAGGCATATCTTGAGCTCGTAGTGTTCAAAGACCATAGAGAGTACATGCGCAGCTTGCCATGACAGTGCATGTATTTCACAAACAGTGACTGACATTGATGTTGTGTTCATTACAGCGGTTTCTAGGTGTTCGGCCGGTTTGCGATTTGCAACTTATGATGCCACTCGCACTAACATGTTCATTGACAAATCTACTAAAGTTATCTGCCAAGGTTTCACCGGAAAACAGGTATCTGACCATAGGTATCATTTTTCTAAAAATAGCAATATAGTTGTGCATTTATAAACATTGAAATACAATACTTTAATTTGCCTTATAAGTTATAATTTAGTGATCTGACAGTGTTTGTTAATTAGCAGGAAGAAATCAGACTTGAAATTTCTTTGAGGGACCCACACTACTCTGAAGAAACTCCAGAAAACTTGCCTGATTAAGCAAAAACTGAAATTATTAGGCAATGAAGTGGTTTTAATATTTTCTGTCGTGAACATTTTACATTTTATGCTACTGTTACTTGCCACAGTAGTTTTTACCTAGCGGCTCAAGTATTTTGATTAAGAAAAGTTAATTATACTTATAGACTGTTCTGTTTACTCTCTGGTGTTCTACTGTTTGCATTTAAAGTTTATTTCTAAAATGGATCTATATCTTTTATTGCGACTGCAGAATTACAGGGTAAATTACATGTAAGTGTTATCACTAAAAAATTGAGATTAAATTGTGTGTCAGATATTCATCTGTGAAGGTGAGGCACTGGTGTCAGTTTGAGCTAATTGTGCTAATGTGCTAATGTGGTGGTCTGGCTCGATTGGTAGCATTGTTGATTGAATCAACGAAGTTAATCAACACCAGGCCCGGTTAGTACTTGGATGGGTGACCATCCCGGTATGTAACCAGCCACCCAGGTCAACTCAGCCTGGCCATCTCTCCATGGGTAGGCACCATGAGTACCAGTGAAAGCTGGGACGTAAACAGGCACATCGCGTGATGCACTGGCACTGTATCCATGGTCTTGCAGTGTAAAAACTGGTGTCTGGCTGAGGGCCTTAGGAAATGGAGATCAGCGCCACCCTATGGGCCTTAGGGCTTGGGAAGGACTTTACGTTTTTTTACGCTGACTAAGTGGGTTACTGAATATTGTTTAATGATTATCGTTGAATAATATCTAAGGAAATCTACAATACATCTGAAGTTAAAACTCTGCATGTACACTGTGTCTCAAAAAAAAACATCCCCAACATTTTTGACTGTAACTTCAAAACCAATTATCAGATTTTAATACTTTTTGGTATGAATATTCTTGACACAACGTGCCATCAAATGACCATGCAGTTTCCCACCTCACCCAATGTATGCTTCTGCACTACCTAGGGAAATTAGATCCAGTGAAACATGTTGAAATAAACAGAAAACCTTAACAAAACATCCCCGATATTATCGATCTCAACTTAGAGAAAGATTAGCAGATTTCAATAATTCTTTGGCAGAAATATTTCTGACACCACTGGCTATTAAATAAGTGTTTTAGTTTCTACCTCACCCAACGTCTGCTTTTGCACTGCCTGGGGAAATCAGACCAAGCATAATATATGTTAAAATGAACGAAAAATGGCGATAATTTCCCTCTATCTTAATCTGGGGGCTCCGAGAGCCAATCTGTTACAAAATTTGACTGTCATGCAGCAACGTGTCTACCAGATGAAGTTTAGCAATGTTTGTGAAGTCAAGAAGGTACAGCCTGGATTGGTCTGGAGCAGAACATTGTCGTTACTGCTGTCAATGAATGGCGAAAGCGTTTTCTTGCCTGTGTTCGCATAGTGGACTAACACTTCAAGCAATTTTTCTGCAGGCAGTTAAAAATGGCCTACTGGATGAAATGTTAGCCATAGTGTCAGAAATGTGAACAAAATGTGTTTTTACACGTTATGTTCATTAAGCAATCATATCGCATTGGATAAAAAAGTGATATTTCGTCGGTTGTGTTTTTCCCAGGTAGTGCAGAAACAAACGCTGGGTGAGGTGGAAAACTGAATGGTCATTTGATGGCAAGTTGTGTCGGGAATATTTGTACCAAAAATTATTAAAATCTGACAATTGGTTTTCAAATTACAGTCGAAAATGTCGGGGATGTTTTTTTGAGACACAGTGTAGATTGTAGATAGATGTGTGTTTGACTTGGGTTGTTTAAAAATGGTTGGTTGTTTTCTCTATATATAGTTGTAGTTGAAATGTAATTTACTATGACTATGGCACATTAGAGCTTTTTAGAGAAGCGCAATAGAGATTGTTTAGAGTATGCACTATATGAATTTACACTTTACTTACTCACTTAGTTACAGCTAGTATTTGTAACAAAGTCTCTGGGGAATTCATTCATTAATTGCTCAGTGCATAGTCAAATTACTTGTGCTGCTTAGGCTTTGCAGTGGAACCCAGAGACATCAACTGTAAGAACAGAATCGACAGATTTTATTGCTTTCATCATTGCATCGAGAAACAAAAAATGCAGACTTGCAGACACAGCTAGAATTAGACTTCGCATCTACACTAACCTTAAACAACTAATGTGCTGGACTATTTTGAGTTCGTTTTCTTTGTTGTGCATTTGCAGGGAACATTTCACAGTCAACAGGCTATAGAGTATGGCACAAACATGGTGGGCGGAGTTTCTCCTGGTAAAGGCGGCTCACAACATCTTGGTCTGCCAGTATTTAACAGTGTCAAAGAGGTAGGCAGTCTTAAGATGCTAAGTGCATGTAGTTGTGAGTTTTGCTGCCAAGTGAATGAGAAAGATGCTCACGTGCATCCGTCATGCACCTTGGTCAACAAGGAGTATAATTTGTTATTGGTCAAAGAGCTCTGCAGTGAAAAATAACTCATCCTGGATTGAGTTAAACACTAATTGTAGTTGTTGGTCTGCTGAAACGTTCGTGATTTAATTTCTCTGGATTAACTGCTTAGTGGTGGGATCAACTTTGGTTTTTACCTCCGCCAAGGAGGTAATGCTTTTGCCAGGCTTTGTTTGTCTGTTTGTCTGTCTGTGTGTTAGCAAGGTAACTCAAAAAGTTATGGACAGATCTTTCTGAAATTTTGAGGGTATGTCGGGCATGGCACAAACTACCAGTGATTCAATTTTGGGGGTCATCCGGAAGGAATCCTGGATTCTGGATCACTTTGAAATTTTCGTTACCATTGCTTTCAATGGGGCATAGGGGAAACCGCTGCTAAACCGAAGATGGTGCTGCCACCTAGCGAACAACATTGCCTTGGCGGAGGTGTGCGGGCTCTGACTGCTTTCTAGTTTTGACATTTTTATTGAGCTAATTTGAGTATTCTGCTGTTTGTTTCTTTGCTTAAATTGAGAGAATCGTAGCTGCACTGCTGTACATGATTTAGTAGTGAAGCTTGGAAGATGATATCGACCACAATTCAATTTGGATTGGTCTGAAAGCAGTACTTGCCATTTGTGCTAATGCAGTCATGTCCATAAGTGTAAACAGAGTAGTGGATATTCGCCTAATGTGAAAGTAGGTTAGCATTTTAACAGTTCTGTCTGTTTATTTGTAAGATCATTCATAAAGTTTTCGGCAGACTTTCGTGAAATTTTATAGAAAGGTGGGGTGTGGACCATGCAACAACCGCTTACATCTTAAGAGGTGATTTAATAGCTGTTTCCAAGTGCTGAGCACTGTATTTAAGTATTTGTTTACATACGCAAGCATGTATTCTAATGGATGGATGTAGGCAAAAGCAGCCACGCAGTGTGATGCCACGGTGATCTACGTTCCGCCCGCTGGAGCAGCTGCTGCAATCCTGGAGGCTGTCGATGCTGAGATTGGACTGATTGTGACAATAACAGAAGGCATTCCACAGCAGGACATGGTCCGTGTCAAGCGACGATTGCTTGCACAGGACAAGTCTCGCCTTATCGGACCAAACTGTCCCGGCATCATCAAGGTTATTTGTAATGTACACTTTGTAATTTGGCGGGTTTGAACTAGAGCTGTGGAAATAGATGATAATCACATGCTATACTACTATACTGTAATAATAATGATTAAGACAAATTCGTTCATCAAGTTTTTGATTAAATGCTGCATGATTAATTGACTATGAAATTGATAGCTTTGCGGAGTTTTATGGTATGATTAAGTGGATGGTTTGCACTGGAGAACTCTTGCAGTCATTGTATTAAGGCCACAGTTACATGTGTAATGAAGTGTTTGCAAAAATGTTTAAAAACATTTTTAGCATGATGTCTTAATTGTGGCTCGGTAGTCTAACGGTAACGTGTCAGACTTGTAATCGTGAGGTAACTCAGAGGTGCAGGTTTGACTCCGCACCAGGACACTGCCGGGTAACGACCTTAAGCAAGTTGTTCACACACGTGTCTCTGACACCAAGCAGTATAATTTGGTACTGGCTTCACCGCTGGGACATAAACAGGCACATTGTGCGATACACTGGCCCCGTATCCGTGGTCTCGCAGTGTAAAAACTGGTGTCTGGCTGAGGACCTTAGGAAACGGAGATCAGCGCCGCCCTGTGGGTCGTAAGGCTCGGGAAGGACTTTACGTTACGTTTTACCGCTGTTTTACCGTTGTTTGCACAATTTTGTTTGTTTTGGTGTAACAGCCAGGAGAATGCAAAATTGGTATCATGCCTGGCCATGTCCACAAAAAAGGGAAAATCGGTATGTCTCATTTACTTTTTTTGTTATATCGTTGTAGCATTAAAAGTAGCAGTATGCGTCATTTTTATCTTTGTATTTTAACCAAAGAATTGCATTTTAATTCATTGCAGCCAAAGCCTGATTTTAGATAAAACTGCTGCAGTTCAATAATCGTTGGTTTTCTAGTGTCTAGGGTTAAGTAATATGCCTATAACTTTAACTGAAATATGAATAAAACAATAGTATGCATGAAGACTCGTGGTTCCTACAGTCAGGGAATGTAAAACTACCAGGGTGCAAAAGTTAACAAAGATGCACAAAACTTTTTCAAAGTGACAAACGCTTGCATTAGTTTATTGCTTACTTATCAAAAATACTTACTGTGCTTCTTACATCCCAATTCGGTAATTTCGGTTCGATTCGGTGATTAGCCATACAGAAGATGTCACACGATTGATGTAATAATATAATTACTGTTGTTTTATTGGTATTTTGCATGAACAAATTAGTCAGGGGAAATGAATTCTGCATAGTAGTCAGAACCATGAAGACCGTAATTTTATGTTCAGAACTTCACCTTGCTGTCGATGTTAGTTAATTCTGCATGGCAAGCCAATGCTCATTTCATTACTTTTAACTTTAGATAGGCTGTGCTGAAAGTAAAATTTGCTTGAAAAATTTTTTAGGCCACATTTGGTTAGATTTGCCAGAAGTTGGCTCAAGCTAGAGTTACAGGTAAAATATGGTAATGCCACTCATCCACGCAAGATGGCTCCATTTCTTTATGATGAGCAACTTGCATGATGTGTTGAAAGCATTTATTACCTTAGACCTTAGTTCCTCATGTTCCAGCCGGAACATCGGGCGACGAGCTTTCTCCATTTCGGTCTGTCGCTGGCAGATCTCTGCACCCATCCAGGTAAGCCCCATATCTTGAAGGTCTTCTTTGAGTGTTGCCCGCCAGGTTTTCGTCGGTCTTCCTGGTCTCTGTTTGCCGTTGTCAGGTAACCAATTCATGGCCTTGTAGGCTGGTCTGTTTTTAGGCAGACGTAAGATGTGACCCGCATTTATACATATGTCAATTCGTGGTTCCCCAAGGACTAGAGGTGCCACCCAGGAAGTCCACATCACATTGGTTATGGAGCTTGAAAGCTGATTTTCAGTCGCTCATCCATGGACTCAACTCAACCTGGCAGTGTGCTCCAGAAAGGCCCGGGCCATCTGGGGCATGTGCTCCAGAACGGCCCGGGCCGTCTGGGACATGCTCGTGGTGATGATGATGAGTAGTAGTAGAAGTAGAACATAGTACGCAAAAAATTATACATTTGTTAGTTTATCAAGCTGTATGCTGGCAATGAGCAGGCATTGTGTCTCGTTCGGGGACATTGACCTACGAGGCAGTGCATCAGACTACCCTCGCTGGACTGGGTCAGAGTCTTTGTGTTGGCATTGGCGGTGACCCGTTCAATGGAACTAACTTTGTTGACTGCCTTCAAATCTATCTTGATGACCCTCAGACTGAAGGTTTGTTTCTTTGTGGTACAGTTGGTCAGCTGTGAAATGTGATATTGTTCTTATGAATAGTTCGTTTATACATTCTGTTTGAAAAGGCCGTCCCCGAAATGACCTATACCGTGTCGGGTGGGACGTTAAACCCTAATCACTCACTCACTCACTTATAAGCTTTAAAACAAATAATATTTAAGTGCTGTGTTCAGACTCTCACTTTTGCCATGTAAGCAATTTCTTTCTGAACATTATGCTAAAAACTGCATGACTGTATGATGCACGGTTGCAAAATTATGGTGCTGTAAATTTAGTGCCATTTTTTCTGGAACACACTGTACAGTTGCCATGCACACATATTATTTACCAATATGCCAGTGCATTTGCAATGCAATAGTGTTATTTACTGATACATGGTGTTTCATAAAGAACGACCCCTTTTTTTCTTTCATAATTCACTCAAATGATGACCAATTTTCATGAAATTTTCACCAGTTGTAGCTGAAGAAATATTAATTCAAAATATTTCAACAAAATGTCGCGGTTGATTAAATATTCTTTGCTAGTCGTGACATAATGCTGATGTCATAATGTGTCACGGGTACAAGCTTGCAAGTCTCAACTGGTGCTGTCAGTTGCTACCCTGCTCCGATGGTGAAAAACCTGATTCATTGATGACAAATTCTTGAAGTTTTACAGTTGCAGCCACAAAAAACGCGCAAAGCAATTGCATTTACGTGTCTGTAGGGATAGTTGGACTTTCACATGTTTGAGCAAGACAGTGCACTAGCACACCGAGCTTGTGAGAAGGTTGAGTTTTTGGATTGCATGACGCCTGATTCTTGTCCCCGTGTTGCTTAGTGCTGACGCGATGAACATTTTTCGTCAGCGAACCAGATTATGTTCACCGTCGAAGCAAGGTAGCAATTGACAGCACCAGTTGAGACTAGCAAGCTTGTACCCGTGACACATTATGACGTCAGCGTTACGTCACGACTGGCAAAGAATATTTAATCAACTGCCATTTTTTGGTGAAATATTTTGAATTAGTATTTTTTCGGCTACAACTGCTAAAAATTTCGTGTAAATTGATCATCATTTGAGTGAATTATGAAAGAAAGAAAAGGGGGTTGTTTTTTTGAAACACCGTGTGCATTCAGTTGCTGTGTGTATTGCAGGTATTATTCTGATTGGTGAGATTGGTGGAGACGCCGAGGAGCAAGCAGCGACGTTCCTCACAGAAAACAACACAGTCAGTCTTTTGACTACCTCATAGTCTTTATTCACCGTATGAACAGTGCAGTAGAAGAAGAATAGCTTTGTCATAAGTACGTCATCATCATCATCATTTCTGGCAAGCACCACTAAGAGTGCGTAGCGCCAAACGTAGACATCAATCTCCAGAGTGGACGGTTCTGAGCCAGGTCAACTGCGTCGTCCATATTGAGGTCGCTGCATTTCAGATCCTGCTGAATGGTTTTCATCCATGTAATACGAGTACGTCTCAGTGGTCTCCTCCAGTTTCCTGCGGGGGAAGCTGTTAAGATCTGTTTTGCATCTGTAATTTTTTTTTTCATAAGTACACATGAAACAAAAGTAAACATCATGATGATGCCGACTTATTAACTCTTTGTACAATGCAAAACCTGATCAAAATTTTTTTCATACTCTGACCGTAATCCATTGTTTATTTATTTCTTTGTTTATTTTATATAGTGAAGTTGTACCACGGATTAAAAGACCGAGTCTTCACAATGCACAAATGATTGTCTGTACATTTAAAGAAATATACAAATTTTATAATTTTTATCACTTTATTTTGTACACTTTGTTGTACTTACTGCGTCAACTAATTGGTGGTGTTTTCGATCGATGCACAAAAGCGTGAGTCGTGGATGATGTTTGATTACAGGGATCAAAGCGGAAGCCGGTGGCTGCATTCATAGCTGGTTTGAGTGCTCCGCCTGGCAGACGCATGGGTCACGCCGGAGCGATCATCTCCGGTGGTAAAGGTGGAGCTAAGGAAAAGATTGATTCACTCAACGCTGCAGGTGTCGAGGTCACCATGTCGCCGGCGCAGCTTGGCGCCACTATTCTTAAGGTATTTTCACTTTCTGTTTTCCACATGTAATCTGCTGTGATTTGGCATATCGAGGTCATAATGACAAAGCATCATATCTACAGTTGACTCTGCAAGATGTCTTTACTACAAGCTCAAAATGCTGGTTGAATATTTATTTTATTACATAATCAAATATAGAAAAAACAATTTTTACTGTTATTTGTTACCAAACTTTACAAGAACGTTAGATACACTGGAGAAAGTCGGAAAAAATGCATTGCATAGAATGCTGTTTGCAGTTTTCTGATATGTTTTCGGCAACAGATGGAATGTTTTTGCCATTCTACTCCCTATGTGCACATTCTGCGGTGCTCATTAATTAGTTTGGTGGTGTGGCGTTGTTGGTAACGCGTTTCGGCTGAAACGAAGTTACTCTACACCAGACCCGGTTAGTACTGCGATGGATGACTGCCTGCGGGCACGGGCAGGTAAACCATCTCGGTACGAAGCCTGCCAGCTAGGTCGACTCAGCCTTCTACCCTTCGTGGGACAGTAAAATGACTCATTTACATGGGTTACGGAAGGTGGGGACCTTGGCACAGCTGACTGGGGTTGCCTAGCCGACCACTGCGCCAGCCTGTGTCTGCAGGCTGTACACGGTGGCCGTGTGGCAGGCGGCTCTGGTTAGTGATGAAAGTGCATTAGAGGCGTGCGCGTGCTCACGACGATGCGCTATACAAATTGACGACCTTTACCTTTACCTTCAACGTCATCATGGCAGAACTGTATCTTTGTGCTGATGCGCCATTACGAATCTGCTCAGTCACTCACTCAGCAGCCCAATGCTATTGGTTCATGACAGAAAAGGTTTCAGCTTCTATATAAAATCAGGTCATGTGTGAACAATTCCGAAGAGTATTTTTGCAGCATCCATTTCAGTCTAGCCCACGGCCCGCTGTAGCTAAGTTCGCAAACCGTCTTCACTGTGTATGATAGTGTGATTACGCTGGTGTAATATTTGGGTGTAGAGTTAGGGTTGGCTATAGTAGACTTCCCTTTTTTCACGGTGCATGATTTTGCTCCCAGCAGTGTTGTCGACAAGACGAAAAAATGATTAGCAGTTACATGCGGTCACTGCTACACAATTCTGAAATTGAGTAGCAGTGTCTCGCAATTGATTAGCAGTACTGTATCAGCAATATATCTGTACAAATTTTGTAGGAGTATTGAAAATATGGTTAATGTTTCTCATTACTAAAAAGGAAAGAATCAACTACAGATCAAAGTCTTTGTTGTGCAATATACGCTTTGAGCTGTATAATGACAGTACACAGTGTAGTTGACAACTTTATTTGCATAGTAGACATTGAACTAAACTGTTTAAAAACAGTCTAAAATACCACCAGAATTCGAAAATAAAACGAGTTAAACGACTAATGTCAGCAACAGCAACTAAACATGTTGTCAAATGCACGATGCTGGGCCCTGCCAACTAACTATCCAGCCTAACCCCAACTAACCCCAAGTAATTAAGTAGGTTATTTTATGGCCATAGGCAGGCTAGCATAGTGAGCTGCCGTAGATCGAACTTTGATCCATTGTCGTCCGACGATTGAAACTTAGTATCAAATATTTGTTAGCGTTATTTGTAAACATTAATGCAGATGATTGTGTCACACTTTTTATTTTTTACTGTGACACAAAATTGATCTTGTATCGCAAGGCATTAAATAATGCGTCGCAAATGGCGATGCGATACCGCTTATTAGCAACACTGGCTCCCATGGCATGAATGACATGTCATGAGACACGTTGCTTTGTGCATAAATATCTTTCCGGCGTTAGGTCCTATCGTGTGCTACTGATTTAGCTGTAGTGTATTTTGTTGATAGTTAGTTGTTAATGTACGGAACTTTTTTCTACCTACAATTAGTTTCTCTGCTCCGTCAGCTTTACTAAATAATGTAGAATTTTCCATCTATCTTAAGTGCACAGTGTTAGGCTATTTAAATTGCTTTCATTTTTTAACTTATTTGATTTTAGCCTGCCTGAGCTATGATAGTTATCTTTCTTTTGTGAGTGTTCTTTTTGTCTGTTATGTCTTACTACCAGGTTCTTGCAAGTTTTATGTATTTGTATTTGGCAAGTAAACAATGATGATCATTGTGCTGTTGTGTCAGGAGATGCAGAAGATAGGCAAAGCATAGAATCATCCTGCAACAGAGTAGACAAGACTGTAACGACACACGACCGACCTATAGGAACTTGTTTTAGACGCCCAGAGTGTGTGACGGTCCATTTGATGGAAATACACGAGCAGTATGCATGTAAGAATGTTCACAAATCACCAACTAGAATTCTACTCTGTTCAAGTGTCAGTGCTGTGTGTGTATCGACTAACTGCATATGGTCTCGTCACCATGTTTAGCAGTAGAAATTTTGCCGCAGAAGTAGCGAAATGTGTCACTGTGCTGTTAGTGCGTGTGTGTGGTACATATTTGATGTTATAGCTTCATGTAAGTTACTTAGCTGTGAGCGACTTTTGAATAGATTTTTGACCACTTTGTTCGTTTTGCATGCTTGTTAGAAGGACCAGTATCTTTCTGTTTGTTTAGACATTTTTATTGCATTTAGGCCAGATAAAGTTATTAGAATTTTTGTAGGAATATGATTCCACCTCAGAATCTTTGTGATTGATTGTATTTGTGAACCAAACCATTTGCAGGGTTACTAGTTACTGTTTGATGCTTTGTTTTGTTTATTTTGTTTTTTTAATAGTAATGATTCTAGTTACATTTAGCTGTACACGCCAAACGTAGGTGAAGATAAACGGAAATTTAGTAATTTACTCATCTGTGTGACATGTTTTGTTATGAAATATACCTGGCAATCGAAGCTGCAAAATGTTTGAGCTGAGATTAGCTATATTTTATTTCAGCTGGAGGCAAGAAATATTCAAGCCAAGTTACTTGAGTCGAGAAAATTTTTACTCCGAAAATTTCTCAGTTATTGTCCCCAATCTTTGTGAAACAACTGCTATACAAAGCCACAAATTGCCACTTTGCTTCACTTCCTGACATCTACCACATTGTTTTTTTTCAGTTATGGTAGTTACATGCTGATACCCTTGCTACTACATTGGCAGGGTTCCTACAGGTCAGGGAAAACTGGGAAAAATCTGGGAATTTGTGTGGTCAGGGAAAATGATCTTGGATCATGCAAACTGCAGATTTATGTGATTTTTTTGTCTCCAAGTATTAAAAAGCAGGCTGTGAGGTTGTCTTGGTGGGTTTGATCCTAGGCCTACCGCTAAACTTAATTTAGAGTTAACCTAGGCCTAATGCTAAAGTAACTGGACACAAAATAGAAAAAAAACGATAATGTGATTTAATAAGCAGAATATTTACAGCGTGCAAATTATCATGTAAGTGCAATGCCAATAAATGAAACAGAACAGAAATATGAATAGTCAAGCAATCAAGCAGTCGCAGCTGCTAGTAAAAATATCTCAATCAAGTCATCAGACTGTTCAGTTTCACCGTTTAAACAGAGATATCACATCGACCTATCTAAGGTCGGATATAAACTGACGAATAGCTCAATAAAACGGATTTTACATGACAAACAACCACAAGCAATATACACATAACTAAGCCACATATACAGGGCTTAATATCATGATCTGTGCAAAGTTTAGGAGCTCTCACAGGGGTCTCCTCCCCTCAATACGCCACTCTAGTGATCCACACAGGCTTCCCAATCTATCAAACTCCACATTTAGGGTCTGCACAAGTACCTTATTACCATCACTGACAGCCATACAGCCTAGGCATTTACACATACCATACACACTAGACCATTCTGGTCAGCAGTAAACTAACAACTGTAATCAAACAGCTCGTTTCGCGCCCACTCTGAATGACAATCTAATTATAGCTTGGTCTCATCATAGCTAACCAATAACAATACAGTTGAATATTCAACTCTCGTCATAAGTGAGGCGGGGCTAGGTCTACAGCTTGACCTCCAATTGGCAACCACCTGTGGTCTGATGCCTGACATCATACTACAGGTAAAGAAAATACTATCACATAACGTAAGCCGTATTAGTATAACTGCTACCTACAGACCAACTCTTAGCCATGCAAAGACAGGTACAGTTAACAATACAAAGACACGAAATCACAGTGATGTGCAGACACACTAATAGACGAACTCCGGCAACACTAAGACGGAGTTGTTATAAACAACGACAGGCGAAATAAGTCGACAAATAATTGCCACCACACTCGAACAAACAGCGGAAAAGCTCGCTATCTGAAGCGACAATAAATCGTCGACCTGTTCTCACACAAGCGACACACACACCCCGGCCGACGAGCTGACTATAAAACCAACGCGGATCGACACAGGCAAATTTGCGGCTTTCACTGAACGTACTAAAGCTAGAAGTGTTTCAGCTTCAGGGGGGACTTTGCCCCATGATCCCCCAACCAGGGCTCTTGTCTTTTGTATAGGCCTATTGCTTCATTAATACTGTTTCATTACCTTATCATGTAGTGTACCATTTCTGATATTTGTGTGATAGGTTATTGTTATGATAAGGTCAGGGAAATTGTCATTGTCATTCCATGACTGGATAAGTCGGGGAATTTTGCTACAGAAGACCTGTAGGAATCCTGCATTGGCCCTACTCGTCATACGAAAGATATGCACATTCAACTGTCGTTTCAGCTTCTGCCTGTACTTCTATGACTGTTGCTGAGAAATTAGTCTTTCTTGCTTAAATGATAGCCCCAAGATAACACTGCTGCAGTTTAAATGTAACTTCATTAATGTGCCCGTATCTGTATAAGTACTAATTAGCCTACTGCTAACCATGACGGACAATTTTTGTGTGCTCAAAAGTTAATGCGTATGCCAGCAGATGTTTTACAAATCTGGAAAGAAACGTTTACTAAAAACTACCACGTACTATACTTAAGCAGAGTAAAATTCTGTAGGTTCGTAATTGATTATACTCAAGATTTTCTTTGGCCATTGCCGCTAAGGAACACGGCATAAACCGCAGATTCTGAAATATAATTCTTCACGGCTACGATACTGGTTATGTTTTGAAGTCTTCAAAGTGTGAGCCACATTCTGCTTCTTGAGTTGACATGTGGGCCACATATAGCTTGAGCAAGCGACTGCCAGGTCTCGTGTGAAACTATTGTTGACGATGAATTGTGTTAGTCAAATTGATACTGTGCCTTTCATTTCTTACTGATTGGTTGGCTCTATGTGGTGTAGGTTTTAAATCAGTTGTCATCGTAATGCTAATGGTAGTGTTAGAGTTGAAATTTTTTATTATTATGCATTTAAGAGTGCTTGCTTGCATGTCTGTAAGGATGTGAAAATGTGCAAAGCGAGGTAGTTTTCCTCAGGGTAACTCGTTTTTGTGACGAGATGACACTGGATATTATCTAAGTTTCTGCATAGATAGTTTATAACTAACACAGAGTGTTAGTGATGTGGATTTTAGACGAAAACTGAAATATTAAGCCTGTAACACAGTTTATTATTGTCTAGAAGCTGGTGTCATTCTGTGCTGAATTTCATATAGGTGATAATAACAGCTCGTTTCGTGATAAAAATAAATCATCAGTATGAGGTGGCAGTGATTGTGCTATTGCAAGTTTTTAATGGCACCAAGTGCAGCAATACGTACACAAAATTTGTACTTATGTACGGTATGGTTATGCACAATACAAAATGGCAGCTATTATTATTTTTATCTTTAAACATCGCTTTTGTCTTAAATCTTCTATCAGTTCCACTTCAGTTTATTGATTATGTACTTTTAATTTTACACTATGTTGTTTTCAAGGTTTATTTTCCCTTTAACTTTTATTGAATAAAATTATCTGTGGCATAGCCAGAAATGTCATTGGGGGGGATTTGTCTCCCTTCCCCTCTTTTTCGCTACCCTTTTTTGTCCCTCTTCTCTTTTCCCCTCTACCCCTTTCCCTCCCTTCCCTTGACCTCCCTTCTTCCTCTCCTTTCCATTAGAAATAGTACCCCCTAAAATCCAGCTAGGAAGTCTGGGGTAGCGCTGTGAGCTCCATCAGTGGGATCTGGGACTGAACCCCAGCCGAGATAGAATTTGGTGCATTTCAGCTTTAAAGAGATCTCCCTTTTTACGCGCGATAACAGAATGCTTCGCGCGTTTTAGCCATGGCCTTGGCGTCTGTTCGTCACACTGCTGTATTGTATCAAAACGGTGCAAGCTACAGGATCACGAAAGCTTCACTGTGCGCTGCCCTAAAGGCTCTAGTTTTCGTGCCCCTGGGTGAGGGGGTTCCCCTCGAACGAGGACGTCAGAGGGTTACCCCCTTTAAAAAGACGTTATTTTGCCGCTATTGGCGTTTCTAATGCGAAAACGGTTGTATGTAGGTGCATACATGTTGCTTATCATAACAAGATCTGGTCACGGGCTTTTTATTTTTTCAGCATCGATGACCTTGAACCCGCAAAATTAGGAATTTTCGTAAATTTTTCGTGATTTCGGGCTGCGACACACATTTGAAAGAGTAAATTGCGCCGAAATGGCTAGAGATAGACCCAGACAATCTGCGTATGAAATTTTCAGCATTCAACGTAGATTTTAGCAGTCCAAATCATGACTTCCTAAGTTCAAGGAGGCCTGCGCACGCGGGCGTCAAAAAGGGTTACCCCCCTAAGAAGTTGTTACTTTACTGCTATCGGCTCATGTAGCGTGAAAACGGTTGCAGATCGGTACATACATGCTGCTTATCATAACAAGCACTGGCGACGAGCTGTTTAGATTTATTAACATCGATGACCTTGAACTCCTAAAAAGGAGCTTTTAGTGAATTTTCCGCAATTTTTTGGCTGAAGCGCCGAAATGGCTGGAGCTAGACCAATACAACCTGGGAATGAATTTTTTGCATTAAACTCAGATTTTAGCTATTTAAGTCTCGACCCTTTAGGTTTAAGGAGACCTGCGCAGGTCGAGATATACCTGGACAACCTGCGTAGGCCTATGAAATTTTTAGCATAGAACGTTTGTTTTAACAATCTAAATAGACTAAATTTCAACATCCTAAATTCAAGGCGTCTTCCGTTTACGGAGGCCTCAAATTTTTGTACTCCTTCAAAACGCAATATTATTTTATTGCATGCTGCCCACGATATTGCCCAGGTGGCAAGACCGCTGCTATCGCGCGTCACGTGAGCTTTGCGCAAATTCTTGTTTCGTTCGTTCTCAAAGATAAGTTACCGTTTACGATTTCGATAAACATAAGGCCTACAAGATTCGGTAAGAATAAAGCGAGCGGTTTGGGATGATCACAGGTCTACGTTTTGATTGTATGGAAAGAACAAACGCGCGTCAGTACTGTTAAGACTCCTAGCCTCTGCTAGTGCTATCGTGGTTGGACGTGCTCGTAGTTTGCGGGTGGCCGCTGATTCTAGGCAGGTGCTGTATGCAGTCTGCATGGGAGTGGATCAGATGGCAGACCAGGCAGGTATCGGTCATGCTCGGCTTGTCAGCCACGTCATTTATCACTCGTCCACGCAGCTGTCCAGCGTGCATCCTAGCAACTCGACGACATTCGCTCAGCGACCGACCGACCACCAGTAAACAAAGACGCGCATTGATACCACCGCGTACATACAGCACCAGCGCTGCTGCATTGCGCTCTTCGTCGGTTCTTGGTGGGTCGAACGCTATAGCCTGCCGAGAACGCTGCAAATAGCGGACTGAACAAAGGACTTCTGTAGGCTCTAGAGACTGAACCGCGCCGTGAACCGTTGCGTGCATGTCATTCGATAGCAATTAGGTTACTACCTACCTACTGGTTACAATGGGCGTCTCTCTGCAGACAGACGTAAGCAATGATTGCAATTGCTTCACTGCTGCATCGTGCAATTTATAGACAACTTATTACCTCGCTAATTGCCTTTCTTTCGCGCACTGCTGTGTATTCTTTAAGACCAGGATAGCGATGTCAGGACGTACATGTACCCTGTAGTAGACTGGGTGGACCAGATGGTGTACGATTGGTATCACAGGCGCGCGGTAGCGCAGGTCGTGTTAATGGCGACCGGCTAAGTCAATGGAGAATGGCAAAATTCGACCCCTCGCAGATCCGAGACCCCCAACCGATCAAAAAAATTTGAAACAGGTGATTACGTCCGCGAGGCGACCCCCTGTGCAAAGTTTCGTGCAAATCCGTCCACTGGGGCTTCTCGGCAAAAGGGTGAAATATAACGGAAATTTTATTTATTTAAATATAGAGGTCAGACCGATCGGCGGATTTTTACGCCCAATGGCTCAAACGACGCAATCTCACGTAAGGGTGTGCCTTTTTAGGAGTAAAAAATTTAGAGTTAATATCTAACCCGTGAAAAATTTCACAAAAGTCGAAAATTGGGCCACATAGTTTGCATAGTTTTTTTTTACAATATTAAGAATAGAACCTAATAAATCAGGAGTGTTTTTTAGGTATTTTAGTTCATTTATGACATAATTGAGATTTTTACGTCACCATATTCAGCTAACAGCAACGCCGCCCCGCTGCCTTTTCCGGTCTCCGTGATACCAACCGTCATATATACAATCGACCAGACCGCTGGGGGCTTTAGGTTGCATAATATCTCAATCATTTCATTCCGTTCGTTTAGTTATCATTGGCATCGTTAAAATTTAGTTTACCAACCTCTAAAACACGCAGTAAATTGTATTAGTTGCAGTAAGCCTAACGGAGTCAGAAAAAATCACAGAGGAGAAAAAATGATGCATGCTTTCATTGACTACCGGGACATAACTTTTCGTTTCCCTTTTTTATTTCGAGTTAAATAGTCCGTGCCTAAGCGTCGGCTTTTGAGCGCGCATATTATGACTGAACGCATCGTAAAACCTATGGCAGAGGATATTTATACGGCAGCTAGATGACTAGCCTAGCGGCCATTCATACGGTTATCGGATAAATAGCCGGTCCTACTCTGCTCGGCTATTTATCCGACAGCTGTCTTGGGCGCCTTTAGCCGGTACGCATGAGCACCCAAGGGACGAGGGTGCTCCTCGTACCGCCGCAGAGACACGCTTTCGAGGCAATTGGCCAACTGACGACCTCAACCCTAGCAGTGTATCACAGGTTGTGTTCAGCAAGTGTATTGCTTGCCCCCACTACACTGCAACTCATGGCCAATGTTACAGCCTTAGTTTGGGTGTTCATCTATCGTCACAAAATTCTCTGAAATACGCTAACCCTAACCCTGAACCTTAACCCTAATATTAATTTTAATTCTACTCCATTACGCATAAGGCTAACGAGCGACGCTAGTGCCGCCGCCTATCGAATATAATCGAATCTATGACTGCGTAAAAAAGCTTATAAGCTAGGCCTATTTGTACGTGTAAATAGTCACCGCCTTTAATCAAACGGAAAGCTTTAGCGCTGGTCATTCAGGCCAATCGATTCGTTCGTTTCGTTTTCGCCTTTCAAACAAACTCGCCGTCAGTAAGTGCGCACCGCATCAGACCGCGCACCAAGACTGACCACTGACCACTGCAGTGACCAAGTCTCTGATTACATTCAAGTGACGCAGAGTCGCACTGGCCGCCGGCGAAGCTTAGTTCAGCTTTCAAGCTTATCTCAATATCTCCTAGTGAAAGCTAGTGTACGTACTACGCAGCCACCTTGCTTGGTTACCTTTGCCCCACTTTGTCTGTCTGCCGTTTCAGCCGTTATCTCGATCCTCACGTCACGAGGTTCGATCATTACTACTGCGGGTGCGGATATAGTAGCCTATAATAGGCCTATAAAATCGTAGTTTAGATTTTTCGGAGTTTCGCTGTATCAACTGTTATTTTTTCTTTTGTCAATTTACGTTTTGTATTGCGTTTTGTACTTTTATTTCGATTTTACGGGCAGTGCAACTTTCAATCGAGATATCAACCGCGGACAGTAGATTTTCGGTTTTAAGAAACCACCTTCATGATCCTTTGCACAATTTTTTTTCAGGAAACCTATCTCCTCTCCTCTCTCACTTCCCGCTGACTTCTTTTACTGCGCCATTTTTCGAGTTTTTTTCGGATGGATTTTATGGCGGCGCGAGTAGACTGCGAGTGGGAAAGGGCATGGGTGGCAAACGCATATCAGGAATTGGATACTTCATAATTATTGTCTTTGTTTGCGTTGCACTTCCAAGCAGTAAAGTGAGTAAGTAAGTAAGTAAGTAAAATGTAAATTTATATAGCGCATACTCAAAAATATCTCTAATGTGCTTAATACATTTTGTCATCAATAGTAAGGTTACTTTGAAGTCCACAACTTCGTACGCATTCGAATCTGTGAATGTGGTGTCACACTGTAGTACAGTGATTGAATCGAGTGGAATCACTTAGACAGGCTACACATTTTACTTCACCATTATGTGCTGCAGCTATAGAATGGGGCCAAAAAGGAGGCCAAGTACAGAATGGGGATTGGGGAAGTCGTGACCCCTGATCTTCCTGCGCATAAAGCAAGCGTTGTTCAAGGCAGAGAGTGACGCTGACACTGACAGAGTGGCACGCGCTGGTTTACCTGATCCATTCGAGTGAAAGCGCTCTCACTAGATGAGCCAGGAAACTCCGCTGACTCGACGTTGTAATAGCTGCGTTATCATGAATTGACAGTTATACGAACGACTCCGAAAATAAGTTAAAGCGAAATATTCCGTTCAGTCGTGCGAGCTCGCGTGATGTGTCGATCCAGTCTAGTGATTGCAATCCCGGGATCGAATTCTCAATCCCGGGATCCGGGATTGAAAAATTTGTAATCCCGGGATCCCGTTTCGGGATTGAGCTTACAGATTGCTCGACATTTTGGTATATACAGTAGACTTATTTCATGCTTAAGATGTGGTAGACTAGGTCGGCAGGTATGTCAGAACGGTGTAAGGAGTGACTGTGGCTGTCAAAATACGAATTACAGAACACAGCAAGGAGTAGTACTTTAGCGCGCATAAAATATTTTATTCATTAGACCTTTAGAATTGTTATTTTTAGCATTTAACGCTCGAAAAAGTGTGATTTTGACGAATTTTTGTAATCCCGAAATCCCGGGATTTGGACGTCATCGCCAATCCCGGGATTCGGGATCCCGGGATTGCAAACCCTATAGATGGAGTCCATCATCTCTTTGCAGTATCTCTGTCCACGGTTTAGTGCACTCATTCCCCACAGTGCAATGTAGCCTGTAATAATGCCGTTGTATTTCATTCAATTTCAGCTAGCATCTGGCTTTCGATTTCGATAGTTTTACAGGAAGCAGACTTAGCAGTCTTGCAGAGAAACCGTGCGGTGCAACGAACAGTTCCGATATCAGGTCATAAACTAAAAATTATGTAGACGTAAAGTCCATTTCATTGTTTCAAAATCTAGAATTAAACATTAAAGGAGCGGCATGTCTTCGTTAGCGTTGGTCTGAAACTCGGAATAGTCTGGAAGACTTGCAGGCCTATGGCTTTCTGTTCAGCGGATGTTGTAACGTGCTGCATGAAGAAGGTTTCTGTGTTAACGTAACTCATTTGATTGGTGGTAGTTAACTAATTATGTCGGTGACGCGTACGGTATGTTTGTGAGTACTGGGCGGGCAGGTAGACGTTAGCAGCAATCAGAAGAATTCTTGGCAGCTTAACTGGATGCAGACGTTTCTGACACGTCGTAAGCCTATATATGTCTGTGTCCATCGACCACAGAATTTTGCCTGCAGCTTTAGCGTTTGGGCTTCGAAATTATCATCTTTAAACGTGGAACAGATGCAGCGCGATGTCCGCTGTTGGTTGAGTTCGCTGTGTCGCAAAAAAACGCCACAACGAATTACTAAATATAACGTTCTGAATGTGCGTCTTTGCTTTCAGAGACGACTGCGCTATAGTCTCCTTTTAACTGGACACAATTTTGTGGATGCGAATTTTGCCCTAGACTGTGCACATAATTTTGCTAACTTTCCGATCGAGTGGGTTTGCTGAAATCGTCATTATATCAGTTTGTTTATTGCTAAAAGCACCAATTGACACGTTTAAGCTGAGATGTGTCACCGATAGGCTATGTCAGTCTTCTCTATAGGCCCTAACCGCGTCATGTCACAGCAGTCAATTACACGTGCTCTGCTAAGCCTATGCGGTTATGCATTATGGAACAGTCCATGGGTTACGGTATTAAACTGTAAGCTTACGCGTGAAACTTTCGCATCAAGTAAACTATTTTAGCTAGCCTACACATTTCCGCATATGATGGTCTGCCGTTTGCCGTCTGTCGGTCACGATTCGTGCACCTTGCTTAAACGATACAACAGATTTAAATGCCATTTGGCAGATACATTAATTTGTGGGTACAATGATACTGTACATTGTTTTACATGGGGTCCCTGACCCCAGAGGAAAGGGAAGTTTTGGGGGTTGAACCCCCAGCCAAAACTTGCAGTTCCGGCCGAAAAAGTAAGTTATTGCACTGACTATCAGACACGGTCTTCGGTGTTCCATTATTTGAGAATGCTCTTCGATGCTTTTGGAGTTAAAATTAGGTTGTGCGTCAGTTTTTGAGCCCACGCAAAAATCGGTTTGGGGAATATACGATTGCCCGTCATAATATCTGGCATCCGGCTCTCCAGAGAGAGAATAGGTTTAGGGAAGTTGCTAGACAGAACAGTGTTGCGTTGAATGCCAGTGTCCAAACGATATAATTACGTCCCTCGGGTCCAGTCCGGCATCGGCTGGCAGGAAGACGCCCCTCTGCCTATTCAACCGACTCAATTCTCTCTCAGCTCCCTGGCTGGGCGTCGCTGTTAGCTGGACATCGCGAACGGCCTGCGGCTTGATGGCGAAAAGCTTCCATCCCTCCCACCAGGTGTACAGGCGGCAGTTGATGACGGTGTGGGGTTGTTTGGTGCTTGCGTAGTGACGTCGTAGTGGGAGTTTGGGTGACAGTGGGGACATGGGCGATTGCATTCTGTTCATCAACGATATATAGTGCCCTATCTACACATCAATGTAAATTGACACTGCTTTATAGGGTGTTTACACGATCGAGCAAACATCGAACAAACTTCGAGCTGACTCAAGCAGGCCTATTGGAACCCCGCCCCTGGCTCAAATGTAAGCCTACGCTTAGGCTCTTAGCCCAAAGCTAATCACGTCTTATTTAGGCCTTCCAATTACAACCCGCCCGCCCTCCTAATTAGCATGCTAATTACCACAGAACGTCGAACTAGCTGCTCAATGTTTGCTCGATCGTGTAAACACCCTATTACTGTCGCCTTTTATCGCAGGCTTTTCTTTAGTTGATTTCATACACTCATTCATATTTGATGGGCCTATTCATAATTTTTCATATTTAGTCACTCTTAACTCGCGGCTGCTTCCAAATAGCAAGAAGCTCAGCTGTTGCTAGAATAGCCGACCGTACTGGTTGTCAGTGATTTTCAAGGTCGATGATTTTTATTTTATCCGAAAGGGCGTATGCCTCCTACTAGTGATTAATAGTAACCTTGGCCGTATCTCTCACCGTTTCCGAGATATGACCAGTTTTCCGTTGAGAAAAGTATACATTTTCCTATACGCCTCTCCATTCAACCCCGAATTTGAAAATGTTACGCTTGAACTTCATCCCCCAAATTTTGTACGCAGAGAGCATCGACAAAAAGCTGATTATTTCTGTAAACAGTTTTCCTTATGACCGAACGCTCAGCCACAATACATCCGTTACAAACAGACGGACAGACAGACAGACGACAACTCATATCACAAGCTCGACCGTTACGTAAGTACAGCCTCCTAAAAACCACGACATTGGGCCTACATTTGCTATAGGCCTATTCTATATGCTGCTTCTGACGACTTGAGAAACTAGGTATACCCGCTTAATAATCTAACAAGAAATATTATTAGATTGTGACCAATCTAATGTACTCCTCGCGCGCATCTTTTTCTTTTGTATTCTTTTAAGAGCTTTTTCGTTTTTTGGCTTGTATTAGAGACCCGGTGTCTAATTGAGACC
>Ga0209367_1002358_pt1 | contig 24850 bp, 26 predicted proteins | sample WorMetLIZISLAND2_FD_187412 | JGI IMG/M metagenome (GOLD analysis project Ga0209367, IMG submission 187412) | Marine gutless worms symbiont microbial communities from Max Planck institute for Marine Microbiology, Germany - Olavius geniculatus... ... | reverse complement strand
CTTCGTGTTGCAAATCATCATGTCGTGTTCTAGCGCAAATTCTAGCAGCCGTTCTCCTCGATCGTTCTTGTCTCCATATCCAAAGTTACCCATGACTCAATTACGTCAATTACTTTATTATATTTTGTGTTCTTGTCAAATGTTTAGCCAAGTTCGGTGTTTATCCCAGTCGTACGCTGGGAGTCGATGGCAGGATGCGATTCCACTCGGTTAATCCGGTGGTGCTAATGAATGGTAATCCGTCATACGCAAAAGAATATTACTTTGCGTTAAACGACGTTACGATTGGCAATCCAAAGGTAAAGCGTCTCTTTTTGTCTCAGCACCTGTTTACACATTAAAATAGCAGTTGTAGTTGGCCAGTAAAAAAAGCATTGCACGTTTTTGGCAAAATGTTCGTGCGGTCATTATACCGCATTAATCTCGCTCGTAAGCGATGGCGATGCGTACAAATTTTGCCATGCTTATCAGCTAAAGAAAAAAATCGTCAGCAGTGCATTTCGCTGCTTTTGTTGGCCTCTCCTTTTACTAAAATTTGCGTATCAGCAATCTGCGCAAATTTAATGTGTGCTTAAATTTTTATTTTTTTAGTTATGGTATAAATCATGTACATCACCAAAAATAATAAGAAAGCGAAAGCACGTGTGAATTTGCGTGCATTTTTTGCGTTGGGATATATTGTGTTATTTTATTTTGTTATTATTTATTAATAATAAAATTGTGCCCAACGATCTTGTGCAATTACGCCAGCAGTCAGACAATTGCTACTCTAAATATACCGTCAACAGGCCTCTTTTTAATTGGGTGGCACCTTGACACGTGCCAAGGGCTCTGCATCCCAAAGGGGCCCTCGCTTCAGCGGTGATCGCTGCAACGAACGACGAATCAATCAATCAATCTAACCAATTTTCGTCGATTTAAAAAATAAATTACTGTCACAACTCGAGGTCAATTAAAAGGTCTAACAAATATTAAGGAAAAACTAAATTTAGGATCTACGTTTAAAACACAAATAATACAGGTCTGTATTAACCGCAAACTTAGGCCTATCCTACACTTTGTGGTGTAGTGTGATCACAAATCATATGTGGCGCCAGGGGTTTCGCGGGTATCTCGCGTTGAAAAAATATTAAAAAAAACATCTGGGCCAAAACTTAAGTCCGCTCCGCAAGCTATCGCTTCCGGGCGGACTAATAATTTTATCTCCTTACAGTACCTTAACTCTTAAGTTTGTGTGTTTACATATGAGTGTTATACCGGTTACTTATATTTGTATTACCTATTGTTAGTTCTTGAAGTTAACCCGAACGAGTTAACTTTCCTTTAGTATTGTATTACCTACCGTTTGTGTTAGGTTGCGTTATGTTTCCTGGGGCACCTCTGTCCAAGAGCTTTTTATATATGCCATTATGCAACACTATCAAAAGCTTTCGTGGCATCAAGAAAAGCGCAATAAACCTTATAGCCTTTCTTTGTAAAATACTTCACCATTTCATTAACAGTAAACATAGCATGAGTGCAGCTGCTGTTTTTCTTGAACCCAAACTGCAATGAATCACTTGAGAGAAATTTATTATAAAGGTGCAACAGTACAGCTTCAAACAATTTTGACATAACCGGTGAAAGTGTAATACCACGATACACATTAATATCAGTAGCATCACCATGCTTGTTTTTAAGAAGCTGAAGTATTATATCTTTACAAAATTTACTTGGCACAAAACAGTAATGCATCATAAAATTAAACAGTAGGCAAAGATGGACAGCTAGGTGCGGACCACCATATCTCAAGTGCTCACTAGTAATGTTGTCAAGATATGCTGCTTTATGCAATTTCATTTTACTTATACATTTATCAACATCCTCTATAGTTACATGACAGCCCACATAATTTATCATAATGTTGTCAGCAGTCATCAGCAAATCTACTTCTGATGCAATATTAACATCCTTATTTGCATTATGTGGTTGTACAACACCTTTATAGTATTTAGTAAATTCAAACGGAACATTCTCTGTACCCGTCTTGCAATTTAATGTGTTAGTGGGTTTCAAGTTCATTAAAAAGTCTCACAGATTCTCACAAGTACTTAATTGTAACTAGTATCTTGTTGGGGATGGCTGATAAGCCCATATGGAGGCTTAAGCCTACGGGGCGGTATAGCTGCCCTGCCCCGCGTTGAAAATTGGAATTGGAAATTGGGTTTCAAGTTATTAACACAAAACCGTTTTCGCCAGGCTCTACAAAAACTGACCTCATCCTTTTTACATAACTTTTCGTACAGATTATCATTGAATTGTCTATCAATGTCTTGCATAGCAGACTTAATGGCCTGTTTATACTGATACTTACAACGCAGGCGCTCTTGGTTAATACAGCCACTACGAGGTCGCCCAATTAATGCCCACAGAGTGAAAATGTCAATGCACTGCTGTTTTAGTTCATCAAGTTCTGGAGTCCAACAAAATTTGTGTACTCCAGGCTTTACTGATAAAACACACTCTGCAGCGGTATCATCAAGAGACTGCACACTATCATTATAATACACTTCCAACTTCTCATTATGCCTCTGACAACCACTATCTTTACATTGTAATGCATCTAAGGGCAGATTAACATTTCTCAAGGAATTGCACAGTACATTCCGATACACTTTTAAGTCAGCCTTATTTCACACATATTTTGGCATTACACACTCATCTGCTTTTACATCAGATTTTATTACATTACTCACAAAATTACACATAATTGCCAGATGGTCAGACGTGTTCTCACCTTGGTCCAAAATCTGATTACAAACAGCGAAATCTATCAGTTTCGGTGAACACACAAAATAATCAATTAGTGAGTAAGTGCCAAGGCTATCATTATGATACGTATAGTCGATACCATTATAAACTGGATCTAATTATAACAGCGAGTTTTTATCACAGAAAGTACTCAATAGGCCTTGCGTACTATTGAGAGTTAATTTGGAAGTGTTAAAATCACCACCAAAGATAAAACTGCAGCTATAATATTTATCTATGACACCCTGCATTACACCAACAACAGATAGAAAGTCATCGTAATACTGACTAGATTTGTCATTAAATGGCATATACACACTGCCAATAATAATATCATTGTCGGCTTTTAGCTGACATTTAACAGCAGTCAGTCAACCGTTATTAGTCACTACACGACAGCTGTGACTACAGAACTTTTTATGCAGTAGTAAATTTATCCTCCATTGATAATGTGTGATATACAATGAAGTTTTCTAAAGCATCATTGAGTCTGAAACTAGTAGCATTACACAGTCATGTTTCCTGTAACAGAATTATGTCAGCATCATAAGCAATATTTTGTAAATAACTAGCTGTGCTAATATTGAAACCGTGACAATTTAGTGAAATTATCTTTATAACAGTTATTATAATAGTAATAATCATAAGCATTATTTTCTACGCTGTGCAACTTTTTGAATCATCAGCACCATTTTGCACTGATTGGCTGGATTTAAATTGCCAGCGTCTAACTACAACACCATCCGGCCACAGCTTAGGGTCATATATTTTCTTTTCACCAGAGTAAGATATACACTCACGCATAAGGGAAAATCGATTAAACTTGTCACTGTATTTAAAACACAAAATAACTTTAATACCCTTTGATTGCAAAAAGTTCTGAATAATTTCCACTGATGTGTCTGAACACAGTCGACCGACACAGATGAAAACTTTCTTAGATACACCAAGGAATGGAGCACGAGCAGTTAAATCGCCCACCACATACTGCCTTTGCCCTAGCTTTTGCTGTTGTTGCATTTGTCTGTTGACCTCCTCGAAACCATGCACATCCTCCTTAACTATAGCAGCAAAGTTGCTACTGTGCATTTCTGTGCTTATACTTGCTTGATTCCCATCAGGATCACCAACTGTGTCAGATGATATTATACGATTAGACAGTGCTGGGTAAGCATCGTCATCGAGTAAAGCATTGACAGCTGTGCTGCTGTTGCTGCCCGTCTGCAATACAGGTGTGACGAACAGTGCCCGATTAGTAAATTTATTACTTGCGGACATTTCATCATGCGCTGAGTTAACAGCACCACGCAGAGAAACTTTCTCAGCAGATTGCTTAATACTGAGACATTTACATCGTGGAATAGAGGACACCTGTTTCGTCAAGTCTTCCACATGTTGACGTAACTGATTCAATTCCATTCGTACAGAGGCCATATCGGAAAGTTCTTCAACAACTACTGGCACACGTGATCTCTTCACAGCACAAAATGTAGGCAATTTGTCAAGACAAAGATGTTCGTCGACAAGCTTTACCATATTTAAAGGAAAGCTAATTTAATAAATAGCTAATTTGTATTTGGTTTATAAGGAAGGTTTCTCAAAGGTCATTTAATGCTGCCAGCTCAGCATAGCGAGCTGCTTGGCTGAGTGAGGGATGACTACTTATAAAAAAATGTTGTTGGGCTTTGCTAAGGTAAAGGTCACAGCTGAGCTTAGAGAAGATATTAAATATTTAGTGGCTGTAGGCTGAGGCTTTGTCGGTATTGTCTCGGTTCCCAAAAAGGCGATCTGTCGGCCCTGAGTCTGTTAGAAGGAGGGGCTAGTGAAAATGTTTACATTTTTGGGGCTACAGCCTGTAGCCAGAAAATCGCTGTGTTTACGTCTAGCTATGCTAAAGAGATCCACGCCTTCTTGACGTCACTCTCTAGGCTTAGTCGCTTAGCGGTCAGTTGAAGGACTTGGCTTTCGGATACACTTTTTGTCTAAATTTAATTGGAATGTTGCGTTAAATAAAAGCCTTAAAAAGTTATCGACAACGTTTCTAACAATTCTATAGGCGCCCCCACACTGTGGTAAAGAATGAAATAAAAGATCTGCACCTCTCGTGTTGAAATTACGCTGACGAAATTACGTAGTAAAACGCTGTCGTTCATCGTCGCTGCTGAAACATACAATCGGACAAGACGGCATAGCCTATCGAAATGGCGGATATAACACGGGTACGTTCTATCATTACTGTCGTAATACGTCCGCAAGCACCATCGTGGACGCCAGGATAATTAACAGAAATGATACAGGAAAGTAACAGCTTCACAGAATGCGCTGCATTCCGTACTGTACTGTAGCGATGAAAATTGCGCTGACTGGCTGTTTACCAGTTAGTCAGTCGATCGGATACTGCCATGCTGTAGGCTACATTTGCATTACGACGTTGCTTGCCTGATCGTTGACAACGATGAGTATACCGAACAACAACCCGTTGGCGCGTCGTGACAGTGTTTCCAAGCGCCCGACTATGCTGCCGACACGCTTGTCGAGACGCTCGTCAACTTCTACATTGGTGACGTCACCAGAACTGGTCGGAACGACAACAACGGCTACTCTAGCTACTACAACGACGACCACAACGACATCAGTCAACACCCGGATCCAGCCGTCGGTAACGTTTCAACCTGCTACAACTCGTTCGCACGTGCCGCCACTTGATGAACTTGCTCGAGTTGACTCGCAAATGCAACCGACAACTACAACTACAACTACAACGACGTACGTTAAGACAACAAACATTTTGTCATCAGCATCGTCGTCGTCATCGTCATCGACATTGAATAGAACATCAGGTACAACGACCATCATCGTCAACGGCGGGAACGACTCAACCTTCGCACCGCCACCATTCCGAGGTGTAAACAACGAGGATGCGGGGCGTGGCTGCGACGTTTTGAAAAATACGCCGTGTACCGTGGCAACAACGACATTGACAAATTACATTTGATGGCATTGTTGCTACAAGACTCTGCCAGCGATTGGTACGATAATTTGGGCGACGACGTTAAAGCGGATTGGACGATCTTGAAGAACGCTTTCACACAACGCTTCGAGAATACGGAGGTCCTGCGTAGGCGCAGAGTTAACGAGTTACTACAACATCGTGTCCAAGGACCGTCGGAGAGTGTAGATGATTACGTCACGGCAATTCGCAAGTTGGCGAAATCTCTTGGATTTGACGGCGACGTGGAATGCTATGTTGTTTAAAGGGGTCTACGTCCCGAATATCTGGCATACCTGATACGAGCTCAGGCGATGACAGTAGACGACGTCTTGAAGGCCGCACGTATTGCCGAAACTGGTGAAACGATTACGAAGATGTCAACGATCCCGTCGGACAAAGCGACGCCAGATAACATGTCCAACGACGTCACCGCGTTGAAGAAGAGTGACATCGAATCATTGACGAAGGACGACAATGTCTACGCGTCACGCAACACGTCACCACAACTATGTGTCACTGACGCTAAGGCTATTGATCGTCAACAGATAGAGCGACAATGATCATCAAGAAGACACCATGATAGAGGTCCGAGTAAAAATTGCATGAACATGGCTTTGTTGATTCACTGTTCTTATTGTGGTAGTCAACATGAACCTGGTAAACAATTTTGCATAGCTGTAAATGTGCAGCGTTACAGATGTGGAAAGATAGATCATATGTGGCAAATGTGTCACTCTTAGTTGCAGGAAAATGTGACCCCTAGGTCAACTCAACGTATGACCTCGAAACAAAATTGGAATCTTAACTTCAGCTCTGGATTTGATTATAACCAGAATCCAAACAGTTCACGCAATATGCAAAATATCTAGCAATCAGGCCGATGGGAACTTGGGCAGGCAAGTATTTCCAAGGCGAGCTCTGAAAAGACAGAATATGAATTTGCTCAAAATTTAATCCCAGTCACTGTAAACAAGCGCAATACATTGGCCGTTGTTGATACAGAAGCTTTAGTTTCATGCTTAAGTCTAAATTTTGCAAGAAAATATAATATTAAAGTAACTAAAAACAATCGACCGCTTTTCTCTAATGATGAAAAAAAATTCCGCGTTGTTGGCAGGGCGAATGTTTTCACAGGTTTGGGAGATTTAAAAATATCTTATAATTTCTATGTGGTTGAAAAATTGAATCACCCTGTACTTTTTAGTCTAGATTTTTTACAAATAACTGGCTGTCAAATTAACTTACAAAAGAATTGTATATTGTTTAATAACGGACTGACCTCTATACCGATACAGACATTTGACAGCTTTATGTTGTTGCTGAAGTCTGCAAAACACGTCACTGTTTCCCCACATTCTGAAGCCATTATTTCCACTCGTCTTACTAACAGGGCTGCTAGCCGTTTTAATAGTGAGAACGCAGTAATTGAACCGTTTGTTACTGCTTAACAACGAGGTTTATGTGTAGCCAGAACTTTAGTTAAAAATTCACACACAAATCAGTTTGCTTGTCGTGTGTTTAACCCAGGGCAAAAAGTATGTAAAATTCTACGTAATTACATTATAGCAACATTAAGTCCTATCATTTCAGAAGTAAATATTTGCTTTCCGTCACAGATAAAAAAATCAATGTGGCCAGATAGCATTAAGTTCACGCATATAAAGCCAGATGGATTATCACAGCAAGCAGTTGGAGAGGCCATACACTGCAGCAACGGCAGTCCTGGCCGAATGAAAAATATAAACAACAGTCAGGCTGACTTGCAGCAAGCTCGTGACTGCTGTGGGTGCAGCTGTGAAGGTAAACAAGACAAACTGCTGCAGCCAGCAGCAACAGCTGCATGGATGAAAAAAACAACCGCTTGACTTGTGAGTGCTGCGAGCGAAAAAAATACACTCAACGGCAAACTGCTGTTTCTAGCGGATAATTGGAAGATTCATCGCAGAAAACTTGCAGCGATAGCAGCAATAAACAGAGCTCCGCGGCTGCTGCACGGTCGACAGCTGGTGAAGGAATGACGAAGCCAAGCACACTGCAGCCGCCTTTATCGCACGGCCAGGCACGGTTAGGCCAGGCTCAGAGCGCTATTGACTCGCATGTTAAGGGGTTCACCACACTACAAAAAACTTGCCTATTTGCAATCAAAAGGTTTTCTAGTAAATGACTGTGATGCTGTAGGAGAAGTGTACCCTCAATTTTTTGATCTGTTGCTTAAATTTCAGAATATTTTTTTTTATTCTGCTACAGATATAACTCCGTGTAATTTATTAAAATGTGAATTTGCAACTTATCCTGACATTAAACCTATAAGATGTCGACCATATCGCTTGAGTGATAAAATGCGAGGTCAAGTAGATAAGCAATTAAATGATTTGCTCGATGCTGGAATCATAGTAGAAGATGAAAATAGCCCATTTGCTTCACCAATAGTGTTAGTTCGAAAAAGAGACTCGTCATATAGATTTTGTGTTGACTTTCGGAATTTGAATAAAATTTGTCTAAATTATACCAACCGCTTCCCGTTTTTGAAGACATTCTGGATGTAATGAAACGAAACCAAGGTCAAGTTTTAACGACATTGGACTTCAAGCAAGCATACTTTTTCTGATACCCATATCAGAGAAAAGCTCACGTTTGACGACATTCGTCACGCCTCATCGCGGATCATTTAGATATAAGCGTTTACCGCAAGGATTTTCCCAAAGCCCGTATTTCATGCAGTTGGCTTGAAAACAAGCTATTTCGAAACCAGATTGGTAGTTATTTACTTATTTATCTTGATGACGTCATATGTGTTCGTGACTCACTAATGACACATTTGAAACACATTCGTACAATTTTCCAGAAATTTCGAGACACAAATTTGAAGCTGCATCCTGGAAAATGTAACTTTTTCCAGTCAGAAGTTTAATATTTTGGCTTTATCTTTAGTAAAGATAAAGTAAAAAGTGATCCTAAAAAAATCTCAATAGTGCAAAACTACCCAAGACCGAAAAGAGTTAAAGATGTGCGTGCATTTTTGGGTTTAACGAACTATTTTAAAAGGTATTTTTCCAATTACGCTGATGTCTGTTATTTTCTTTATTGCTTGTTAAAAGCAGACATTAAGTTCATTTGGTCAGACGAGGCAGAACATTTATTTCAAGCTTTGAAGAAAGCACTTTGTGAAGCTCCAGTGCTTGCTTTATTAGACTTGTCACAAGAAATGGTCTTAACGACAGATGCGAGTGATAAATCGATTTGTTACAACTTGAGTATGATAAAAGACGAACAGAAACAAATTATATTGTATGGTGTAAAAGGGTTAAGATCAGCTGAAAAGAACTATACTGTCTGTGAGAAGGAGCTTTTGGGCATTATTTCAGGGGTGTTGCACTATCATGAGTTTTTACAGCCGAAGCCGTTCCTTATCAAAACTGATAACAATGCGTTGAAGTACTTAGATTCGGTTAAACACATAACAGGAAGGTTGGAACGCTGGTACATGCTCTTGTCAGGTTATAAATTTAGAGTTGAACACATCAAAGGATCTAAAAATATAGTGGCAGACACTTTAAGTCGTATCGACTTACCGACTCCGACAGATGACACCGACGATCTTGATGAAAAAGTAGCTAACATTAACAGCATTTCAGGTGTGACAGTAGACGAAGACCCAACAGTAGATGACGACTTAACACACAGATCAAATTGTGTTTGGGCTATATCTCTTAATAAACCACCATCGGATAATTCCGGTGACGACGAAACTGTCGACACAGACGCAAACATTGACGAAAGTTTGGACAGTATGCTAGACTCATACGATGTACAGCAATTGCAGGAGACGTGCCCTAATTGTCAAGTGTTTTTTTTGGGAGTATTTCCGAAGTGGAACTCTACCACCAGATGATGCAAGAGCTCGTAAAATCGTTTATCAAGCTGAAAGATTTTTGTTGGATGACGGACTTTTATATCACTTGGATTTACCACGAAATCGGAAGAAGTTTGCAGGTGCACCTGTTTCTCAACAGCTGATGGTTCCTGAGAGTTTGAAAAAATTACTATTGCGTTTTTACCATGAAAATCTCTCTTATATCGGAAGTGAGAAAATGTATACCACACTACGAGAAAAATACTATTGGCCAAATATGTATCTGGATGTTCAAAATTGGACTAAGACATGCATAGACTGCCAGACAGCCAAAACTGGTGCTGTCCATAAGGCACCGTTAAAACCATTATCTCCACCTGTTTTAGTCTTTGATACCTGGCATCTAGATCATATAAATCTTCCAAGGTCAAAAGGTTATTAATATGCATTAGTTCTTGTGGACTCTCTAAGTTTGTTTTCGATAATACTACCCGCAAAAACTTGTGGAGCCGATGAAACTGCCAGACTTCTGTTTGATCATTTGTTCATGATGTTCGGCGTTAGAACATTAATTTCAGACCGCGGATCTGTTTTTAAATCGCGGTTACTTAAAGCACTTTGTGCGTTGCTTGGTTCGAAACAGAAATTTACGTCTTCTACAGTACAAACAGTAGAGCTGAAAGTTTCAATAAAACATTCTGAACAGTCTGCGTACGAAATGTAATTCAGAAAAAGAATGGCCCGGAATGCTGTCAGCCATCGCTTTCTTATTCCGTACTTCTGTCGTAAAATCATTAGGAGTTACTCCGTATAAGTTGGCGTTTGGTTTAAAACCTCGACTTTTGGTTGATAATTTATTACTTTTACCTAAGCATTTGCCGAAGTCAGCTAAGGTTTATTTCGAGAAAATGAGACCGCAATTGGAAATTTTACGTGAAAATGTACGTCAAAACCAGTTACAGTCTCATTCAAATACGAAGCGATATCATGACGCTAAAACTACTGTCAGATCACCTACGTTCAAGGTCGCTGATAGGGTTTGGTTGCGGGAACCAACGCCATCGAAGGTCAAACTGGGCCACAAGATTCAGAAGAAGTTTATTGGTCCGTTTCTGATTTTGGAAGCATATTCAGACTTCTGCACTTTCAAACTGCAAAATTGTGCGACGCAGAAAATTTTGCCAAGTCTTATTCACAGTGACATATTAAAATTACGTGATTCAGGACGTGACAAACTATTTTCTAAGTACAATGGCGTTACTGATACTGTTACAGATACACCAGAGACAAAGAATAACGTTGTAATAAATGGTACACGGTCTTCGACTGACAAAGGAAAAAACTGTGGACAACTCACGCACTACAAGCTTGCGAACGAATGGAAGTACAGCTTTATTGCCGCCAAGCGTATCTACTGACTACTGAGCAATCAGACAGACTACTGAGAACGCTACTGCGACTGCCGAAAGCGAGCGAAAATCGCAAGCAAAAAATACAGACAGCAAGCAAGCGGATAGGCGTAGCAAACGCTCAGTCGGGATTTTCACTCGTTCGACTCGCCGAGCAGAGAAAGTCTAAGTCGGACCACGCTAAGTCGGACCACGGCCCGTGGTCGGACATAGCTGCAAATGCTACAGATAATTCTACCGACGTGAAGGGAAGGAATGCCCCTCACACGGGCGCCTCACCTATATCGGCACATGTACCGCCTAGTAGTAAACAACGTGTGAATGAACAGAACGGTAATTCCGTTGGAGAGTTTCCAGATTGGTACGAGATAAAACGAATATTAACTCATCAGAGACGAGGTCGTAGAATGTATTACAAAGTTTTATGGCAAGACGGAACTATCTCTTGGCTTCCAGAAGAAAGTGTAACTGCGGTTGCCACCGATACCTATTGGTTATTACGAAATGAACAAACTAAAGCAAGAAAGGAAAAACGCCACAGACGGAGACGACAGTGAGCTCTGAATCTATGCACAATTTATTATTTTATTTTTCATGTTTTCTTTCAAATTGCATGCACACTTTTTGGACAAAATTTGTATATTTCTTTTGCTTGTGCAGATTTTAGACGCTTTACTAGACATATAATCTGACAATATATTACATCTGACGACGCGCGCGCGAGCGAAGTCAGGACTTGACTTATTGACCATCGGTACAAGTACTTTGTTACTTTGGCGGAGACGATTGTTGAGATTTGTTGGAAGAATAGATGATGACATATTGACATATTGCGGTGATTGGTGAAGTTATGACCACACGTGACAACATGATTTGTGACATTAAGGATTTATGCATTTGCACGTTTAAGCATAAACTTTCAGATTAATGACTAATTACACAGTGAGCATTCTGGTTCTTTTTCAAGGTGTAAACGAGACTTAAGAACATACCACTTTTTGTATTACTAAAATTGTTGCTTGGTCTTAGTTGCAACGTAGAGTGAGATGTACAATAACATTATTGACATTTATGTAGTATTGGGTTGGTTACACGGTAAAACAGTACAGTTGACGCTGATTGATTAACGCTTAGCTTCCATTATCGTATATAAAACAAAAGACAAGGAAGTGAGTACTATATGAGATTTGCGCAGTAAACATAAGTCGTGAACACAAATTGAATTAGCGATACACTACGAGTTTTAATCAGTACTATATTGATAATGTACTGTTCTTTAATTACTGTTTTTCACAGTATCACGGATATCTAATCCTGTGTTTTAACACACACAACAGTGTGACGAGTTAGAGGCAAATGATAGTGATTGTGATGCGTACATCAAGTGATGATGAAATCTTTATTGCATTCTTTCGAGATTTTCTTAATAACACGGTGACTTTGATAGTCAAATGTTTTTTGATTGACCCAGACTTATTTTTGGAAGATTCATATTCTGCAACCTGTCATAGTATGCGTGTTTATACGTTGTAGTGGATGCTTATTATTGTTTGGCAATTTTATTGACATTTGATTGCATTTATTAGTACTAGGCCTATTGTTTGGTTTATTGTTGTTTTGGATTAATGTATGGCGAACATAACGACTTGTGTTTACCGCTTGCTTTCTAAGTTTCTTAGGCTTGTTGAGATTTAAATAAAATTTAAGCTTTGATTCGACGGCGTATTTGAACACTGTTATTTGACTTAGTGATTGCGTTAGTTTTGCTTAACTTGTTATCATTGTTGTATATTGTCTCCTATATCATGCTGTAGTTTAATGTTGTATTTTAGACTAGATTAACTGTTGTTTGAAGTGGTGTGATTTGTTAGTTTGTGCTTTAACGAGACTCGATGTCTTGTTCTTGGCTCGACAGCGGAGATGTTGGTGCAGAACATTGTCGGCGCAGGGCACAACTCGCCCATGTGTATTCGTCGCCGCCTGCACACACGGCTGACATTACACATAGCTAGGACTCCGCGCATTGTCGAGGCCAGACTATTGCTACTTAAAGATATTATTATTGTCACCCCACACGAACTAAACGTTACTGCATATCTTGTTCATCGGTTGACATTATTTCTGTCCCTTCTGTCTATCTTCTGCCACGAACATTTTTCTCTGTCCCAAAAGATTTAAGGACATAAGTTTAGTTTTCGTTATATTACGTGACGTCATTATTTTCTTCGTATAACGGACTATATTTCGTAATGTAGACTATATCATTTTATTTTTCTCGTAGATTTCTAGGTATTTTTTGAATGACATTTTCGCGGACGAAAATTTTAAGACGGAGGCAAAATAGAGGAAAGCTAATTTAATGAATAGCTAATTTGTATTTGGTTTATAAGGAAGATTTCTCAAAAATCATTTAGTGCTGCCAGCTCGGCATAGCGAGCTGCTTGGCTGAGTGAGGGATGACTACTTATAAAAAAAAACTGTTGTTGGGCTTTGTTAAGGTGAAGGTCACAGCTGAGCTTAGGGAAGAAATTCAATATTCAGTGGCTGTAGGCTGAGGCTTTGTCGGTATTGTCTCGGTTCCCAAAAAAATGATCTGTCGGCCCTGAGTCTGTTAGAAGGAGGGGCTAGTAAGAGTGTTTACATTTTTGGGGCTACAGCCTGTAGCCAGGCAATCGCTATTGTTTTTGTTTACCTAAACTCCAGCAATCCACGCCTTCTGCACGTCACTCTCGAAGCTTAGTCACTTAGCGGTCAGTTAAAGGACTTGGCTTTCGGATACACTCTCTGTCTAAATTTGATTGGAATGTTGCGTTAAATAGAAGCGTTAAAAAATCATAGACAACGTTTCTAACAATTCTAGAGGCGCCCCCATATATTCATGATATTATCAACAGAAAATTTACATTTGTGATTACCGTACCTCTTTTTCGTGAAAAATCCAATATTAAGACATTTTTCAGTTTGTTCAATCGCTTTAATCAACAGCTGTTTAGCACTGAATATCTCATCCTCTCTATAAAATTCGAAGAGAGTTGTTTCAATGGATGACTCAGGATACTGACCAAAAGTGCTCTGAACAAAGAACAGTAATTCACATGGAATTAATGTAACTTAAGACTGAAAAGGTAAGTTAATTTCCTGTACAGAATCTTCACATTTAACAGCACCAACACAGGCTTTTAGCTGATCAGTATAAGAACAATGCTGTTTAGCTGTTTGTACATTATAATCATCACATTCGATATGCGTTTGCTCGTCAGCAATGTACGTTGACAGAGACTTACTACCAGATAAAGTTGTGGCTGTATGTACAGTTGCTGTCTGTTTCGATAATGCCATATGCGGAAAAAGAAAGATTTTACAATCCTTACAGAGGAACAGGTCCTTTGGAGTACTTTTCACGCTGTTGTTATTTGCTTTGGCAGGACACTCCCCATTTGGGCGACCTTCACATCGTGGCATAACGATACCGTGTTGGCCACAATACAAGCGACAGTACGCTTGCCGGCGACAACAAAGTGATCACTAGCTGAAATGTCACAAATATCTCAAAGACAATAGCTAGAATCACAATAAAACACCATTTAATAAAACAATTTGCTCAGCGATAATGTTTACATCTAACATAGAGGGTTTATTGTGCTTTTCTTGATGCCACGAAAGCTTTTGATAAAGTGTTGCATAATGGCATATATAAAAAACTTTTGGACAGAGGTGCCCCACTTTCTTTAGTTTGTCTGCTGCAAAACTGGTATAGTAATTTGCAATGTTGAGTGAAATGGAATAATGTGTTAGGTGATTTTTTCGCAGTCCTATGTGGTGTGAGACAAGGTGGAGTTTTATCCTTTGCATTGTTTGCTCTGTATGTTGATGATTTAGTTTCTCAGTTGAAAGACTCCGGTTATGGTATTCATGTTGGCTCGCTATTTGTAGGCTGCGTTCTTTATGCTGATGACATTGTGTTACTTTCTGCATTTTGTGATGGCCTACAGAAATTAGTTAATATCTGTGGTACATATGGTAATGTATGAGATATAAAGTTTAATCTACTAAAGAGTCATACAATAACATTTGGTGGACGCAATCCATGCCAGTGTCAAATAACCATAGATGACAGATCAATACTCTGGGTCAGCAAGGTAAAATACCTTGGAGTGTACTTTTGCTGTAACAGTGGTGATACTAACTTAACAGATATATGCAAAAAATTTTATGGACATTTCAATAGCATATTATTAGTAGTGGGTCGATTTGCAAATGAAATGGCTGCTGTACATCTAATTATGACCTATTGCTTACCGATTCTGACCTATGGCTGTGAGGTTTGGACGCTATCAGAAAAGAGTTTACACACAGTAAGTGTTGTGTGGAACAACTGCTTTAGACGGATTTTTAGGTGTTGCTGGAGAGAAAGTACTAAACCCCTAGAGTACTACTGTAATGTTCTGCCAATGTCTTATTTGATTGATCAGAGACGGTTACTTTTTCTGGCAGAAGATTCATTATTCTAATAATGTTGTACTGAGAATTTTGTCAGCACTGAAAAACAATACGTTTGTTGCTATTGGCTCTAAATATGATGTTATTTCATATAATGTAACAGTTAAACCGGTTGTATGAAGCGCATTTGCAATGTCATTGAAGTCTGTGTTAATGCGACATTTTTTGTGTATGCCTTTGAGCATACTTTTTACTCGTAGTTTGTGTTTTTAGTTTTTTTAGTGTATCTTATTGTGTGCTGCTGACTTTTGGCGTAATAAACAATAATGATTATTCGTCTTTAACCTACTTTTTTGCACTTGGCTGCGTTAGGTTACCCACATATTTGATCGTTACCCATCGTTAGTTTGCGTTCGAGTTGACCTCCTTTTACGCAATCTATTACCAACCCAGTCAAGCTGCTTTACCCGCTTGCATTTTCGTTGCTCGCCATTGGGATTAGTTATTAGTTACAGTTAGTCCACCTAACTATACGTCCTGTTTAACATGTTGTCCACTTTGGCTCAGCAGTTAAAAAAGTCGGTACGTCCATGGGCCTTGAAGGAGCGGACTTACTTAGCTTTATCAGGAAGCAGCAGAAGTTGGAACGCGAAGACAGAAATAAAGAAAAAGAAAAGCAAAGAAAAAAAGAGCATTAAAAAAAAGAAAGGAAAGAAAAAAATAAAGAAAGAAGGAAGAAAAAACATTAGAAAAAAAAGGAAAGAGCGTTTATACGGGAAGAATCAGAAAAAAATTAAGTTACTTTTAGCTGAAGAAAAGGCAAAAGATAAACAAAGGCAACACGAATTGGATAAAGCTAAACTACCCTTTGAGCAAGAACTAGAACGGTCCAAGTTTACTTTAGAGCAACGTCAGGAGAAAGTATGAGAGAGACACAAAAGTGAATTGGAAAAGTATGAAAGACAAATGCAAGTTCGCGAAACAGGATATATGTTTCTTCCATCTCAGATTCAATTCGGTGTGTCTCGCAAAGAATCTGGAAAAGAAGCTGCTGATCCGATTCAGATGCAAGAAGAAGCCGCGCAGATTGCTGATGTTAGCCGAGTCAGTACCGACGAAGTTAGTCTACAGTCACTGGGACGAGGCAGTGGAAAAGCTCCAAAGATGCCGTACTTCGACGAAGAACGCGATTTTATGGACAGCTATTAGAGTCGTTTTGAAAGGTTTGTTACATGCCAGCGTTGGAATAGGGTAAACTGGGCCTTGTATCTTTCGGTTTTACTGAAAGGTCATGCCCTGGACGTGTATTTCAGATTACCTGCCGATCAAGCCAACAACTACGATTAATTGAAGGCTGCCTTCCTTAAGCGGCATCAGTTGTCAGCTGACAGATTTAAAAGGCGCTTCCGCACAGCTAAGCCAGAACCTGGAGAGACTCTAGCTCAGTTTCTGACCAGAATCAATAATTACTTACAGAGATGGATCAAGTTAGCAAAAGCTGAGCAAACCTCTGATGGACTGAAGACATTGATGGTACAAGAACAATATTTCAACGTATGTCCCAAAATTGGCCATGCATTTGAAGGAAGGAAAGCCAAGGATTATCCTGGAACTTGAAGAAAAGGCTGAGAACTACGTGGAAGCGCATGCCACTGACATCGTCTTTGGTATTGATTCGAAGCCGAGCAGTACCCGAAGCCCGAGGTCAGAAACGCGTCAGTGCCACAACTGTGAAGAGATGGGGCACCTGAGAAATTATTGTCCTGAACCGTCATCGCTTCGGAGCGCCAGGGAGACCTTCAACACTTCCGCCTCGCCGCAGTCCTCACCTCGGCAAAGACGACAGATGCAACAGTCGTGGTTGGGTTCTGAACGACAGTGTAGTACCTGCCATGGATTTGGACATTTGCCGCACCAATGTCCCAACTCGTTACCGCCTCGAGGGATCCGAAGAAATGTGAACGTTGCCACTCCACAGCAGCCTAGATCACCAGGTCTCGCTCAACAACAATCAAGGTCCGGTCTGAGGTGCTTCCTGTGTGACCGAACTGGACACTTAGCCAGAAATTATTTGATCAGGCCAAAGGTTGCTGTTATGATTCGTGACAAATCAGAACGAGAGGAGCCCCTGGAAGCAAAGGAAACGAAAGTTAAAGCTGCAGCCTGTCAGCCGGCAAAACCTCGAAGCACCACCAGAACCAGATCATCACCACCAGTCTGCAGTAAGCATAGACAAGTTAAATGCTCGGAGTGCGTTCTAGCGACAACACCAGCACATCATTGCCAAGCACTAATTGCTGTCTGTCAAGACTGCGGGCTACACCACCCCGTCGTTGCCGACGCCTGTCTATTACAAAGCAAGGCACAACAAATGCCAGTCGCGGTTGGTACCGTTGAGGGTAAGCCCGTCAGTGTGTTGCGAGACACGGGATGCTCCACCGTAGTGGTTCGCCGATCACTAATTCCCGAAGGAAAGTTAACCGGCCAAAACGAGGACTGCATTCTGATCGACAGAACAGTTCGCCATGTTCCAGTTGCAAGGATCCTTGTCAGAGCCCCCTACGTCAGAGGGATAGTAAGGGCAGTCTGTATGAAAGATTATGATTATGGGAAACATTCAGGGTGCCATGGACTTCCTTCCAGCGGACTGGAACAAACCATCGAGGCCGGAGAACCGTCAGTGAAGGCTATCCGCGACGTAACAGCAACAACAGACGACAACCAGACTTGAATCTACGTGAACCTTCTCCTGGATCGGCTACAGTCCGGCCCAAGCTGAAGTTGGTACCGCGCACCGTTAAAGATCTGATGAACGCCGTCGTACACACAAAAAGAAACGCGAGTATCTTCGTCACTGGGAAACCCCGTTGGTTATCTCTGGTGAATAAAACTAAATGGACGCTGTCTCAGTTCAACAGTCCCTATTGTCGAACAAGTATTCGGACAAACACACGGACTTAATTCGTTTATGGTAATAGCGCGTCCATCTGCCTGAACCACTGTAAATTGTGTGTTGTTATTTGTTTGTTTGTTTGTTTGTCAGTAATTCGTTGTGTTGCGTGTGTGCATTGATTGATTTATTGTCTTTGTCAGTTGGCGATGTCAAACGTTTTGTTTAACAGGCCTCCCTAAACCGTGCCATGATTTGGGACGAAAAATCCAGCTTTCGTCAAGGAGGGGGCCATTGTCACGGTTGATTTTCACCTAAGTTTATTTTGTATTAATTACGTGAGACGCGTGGAGCGTTTGCGTTGTTTTCTTCTACGCGATGTGTATATTTTTGTGTATTGGCGTGATGTTGTGTGTTTTATGCAACCCTGTGGTTATTCGTATTTAATTGTGTTTTTTTTTCTGCGTATCCGTGTATGCGTCTACCTGTCATGGTTGATTGCGCCCAGAAACATGCGAGAAAAACTAGGCCTTTAGACAATAACTGATCTGTCACGTAGTCAGTTGTCGTTCAGAACTGGAAGCGATCTGTTCGCTGTTAGGAAAGCTGTGTGTGCAAAGCCATGTGTTGCATGTTTAAGGCTAGTTAGCCGTGGAAGTGTAGTCCGGCTCTGGTATTAGTCGTCACCAGCGAATCTGGGACGAGTATTGAGCTGTGTGCTCGCGAGGAATTCGATTTGAAATCGAAAGGCTGCTGTTAGCGGTAAGCTAAGTTTTTTATGTTTGGCAGAGTTATATTGACGTTAAATGTTTCTAGCTGTCGTATAGCTATAGCTGTTTGATCAAGGAACTAAACTGTACTTTGTTCGTGGTTTGCTAACTTTCTGAATAAAGGATGTATTTTGAAGTTGTATACGACCCTATACGTAAGCTACATCTATAGGCTGTGTAGGTTATGTATAATGTGTGATTAACTGTGAACTACGTTTAGCTGTTTGTTCGTCATTTTGGCACATTAGTCCACGTGACCGTTATCTATGTTGTAACCGTAGTTAGACGTTGTGTGGCAACACACAATCGTACCTCCGTGACGTTTCGGCAAGGCGGCTAATCGCGGATGGCGGAGATCTTTTCATCTTGCATCGTTATTCCACTTTTGGAAACTACGTGTCCGAGAAATTCGACGCTGCGTTAAAAGAGTGAGCACTTTGACGGTTTCCATTTTAGTTTGGCGGACTGGAGTCTGGCGAAGACCTCATCCAGACGGTAAAGCTGTTCTTTAAAACTTTGTTCAAACACGATTACGTCATCTAAATAAACTAAGCAGGTAAGGTACGAAAGTCCACACAAAACACAGTCCATTAGTCGTTGAAATACGCTCGGAGCACAAGTCAGTCCAAACGGCATGACAGTAAACCGGTAACAGCCGCTTCGTGTGACGAAGGCGGATTTGTCGCGGTCTTCTTCGGCGATTGGTATGTTGTAGTATCCAGAGCGTAAGTCAAGTGTGTTGTACCATGAAGATCCGGACAGGGCATTAAGACAGTCATCGATTAGCGGTAAGGGGTAACTATCCTGTCGGGTTACCGAATTTAACCGGCGGTAATCGATACAAAACCGCAAAGTCCCGTCTTTCTTTTTCACTAATACTACGTTCGAAGCCCATGGACTGGCGGCGGGTTCCACAATCCCGTGTTTTCGCATCTCCTCAACTTCCTTATCAATCCACTCAAAATGCTGGAAAGGGTGAAGACAGAGTGGTTGGCGAATAGGGCGGTGATCACCAGTATCCATATGGTACTCCACTAAATCGGTCAGGCCGATATCGTGGTCTCCTACAGAGATAATTCCGCGGTATTTTACCAATAAGCTGCACGCTTTTTGTCGCTGGTCTCCTTGCCTTTATCTCTGCCATTTTTTTCCGGGTTTCCTCTATTTCTTTCTTTTTTTCGGCTTCTGTTTTTTCTAATATTCTCGATTGTCTTCTTTGCCTCCGCTATCTCCTTTTGCAAAGCTTCATTCTTCTTCTCCAAAGCGGACTGTTGACTCATCTTAGTTATCTTTCTATTTCTCTTATTTTCCGACGGCCGCGGCGTCTCTGCTTGCTGCAAACGGTAACTATCTTTCGTCCAAACCTCCAACTGCAGTGCTATCCTCAAAGCGGCATCCAAGTTTTCCGGATTTTTTTCCCGCATCTTTAAACCTAGTTCCGGGTCTCCAAAAGCATCTAGAAAATAGTCGGTAGCCATAACTTCTCGTATCTGATGTTCCACGGTCGGAAAAGCAAGTGCAGCCATCCGGCGGATATCGGCATGCAAAGCTTGCAGAGTCTCCTTCGGTCGGCGTCTCCGGTTTCGTAACTCGATCCGGTACTTATCTGCGCAGGCCTTTCCACCAAATCTCTTTTTTAACGTAGCGGTAAGCCGAGAAAGCAATCCGGTTACCTTGTCTCCGTAATCCCATAGTACGCTGGCGGCTTCTTCCTCCAAAGAGCTACAAAGGTACGCTAATTGCTGTTGCCGGTTTTATCCATTATGCTCAGCACAATTACAAAACTGGGCCCAAAAACTCTCAAACGACCGGACTCCATCGAATTTCGGCGGTTTTAAAATGTGTTTGGAAGAACGGACCTTTACCGAACTTTTTTTTTTAGTGTCGGTTTCCGAAGACGAACTGCTGTCGACACTATCACTATCCACGTTATCCTCCCGTCGGTGACGTACAGTTTTTTGACGGCGAATTGGTGATAAACTTTTCGCACAGTTTTTGCGGCGGTAACTCGGGGACTGATTTGTAAGGTAAGACTTACTGTCATCTATACGTCAAGGAGATATGTCGACGGTAGACGGGCGTTGACGGTAACTATTGCCGTGTTTGCTTATTTTTACCGTTTTGTCAGGGTTATCAGTCCGGGGTTGTCTGGCCGGAAATTTTTTTAATACGTGGGCTTACGCTTTTTTTGTGAGTATGTGGTAATAAATCGCTCTTTTCGGCCTTTCTCTCCGTCGTTACCGGTGTTCGTAACTGTCGGAAAGTTCGCGGTTCTCTATTAAAATACGGGCGGTAACTATTTGTTTGTGAGGTTTCGGTGAATGGAAAAGGGTTTTACCGGTTCTGTATTGAGGACTTAACTGGCAGTTACGAGTTGAATATTTACCGGGGCAGAAAGTGTCGGTAAAATATTTTTTCTCATGTAGTCCCTTTGTATGTCGTTTACGAACGGTGTTTGACGGAGATCTACCGGTACGACGGCAACTCAGATCGTCGTTGTCGGACTCTCCTATGTAGAACATCTTCCGTTTGTTGCGGTCGAGACTTTCATTTTTTTTCCGTGGCGGAGTTAAGACTCGGAATGTTTGCCATGTCGCGACGTCGCGGTAGCATTCTTCTATGTAAACGAGTGCTGGTAGCTTTTTGTCGGACAGGTATTGCGGTGACGAACTCATCAGACGACTCTGAACAGGTCTGAACGACGGTATCTCCATCCTTATTATCTAACTTGGCAGGGTCTACAGTTCCACTCGGCGGTATTACTACGTCGTCGTCGGCGAAGCTTACCGGTGGTCTCTCAGCGGCAGCAGAAGTCTGCGGAGATTCAGGACAATACGAAGCGGTAACAGGTCTGGTTCCATATGCGGAGTCGGTCGGCCAGATCGGTGAAAATGCGGTGTGTTTCTTTTCTGAGATTGGTTTTTAATTTGCTCATAACACTCATGCGGCAACATAAAAGTTGTAAACTGCGCGGATAAATATTATAATTGAAATTTAGATGAAAGACGTTGTGAATTATGCCACCACCGAAGAAAGACTTAGTAAGTTGAGACAGTACACGTGTTGATGATCTAATTGCTGCCTTCCGTGATGAAAAGGTGCTGGACGCTATTGGCGTTATATTTGAAAGTAAACTTCAGAAGGTTATTGCTACTGTTTCGGACTTGACGACGGAGCTCAAAAAAGCCAAAGATGATACTGATACCTTAAAATTGGCAAACGAGCAGCTAATGCAAGACATTCGGGAGAAAGATCATAAAATCCAGCAAAACCTAACACGTATTAAACAAATGGACAGTTACTTGAGAATGGATAATCTTGTCATTAAAGGTTTGTTAGAAGCATACGCCACTGCAGTTGCAAATAACAGTAATGATTCGTCAACAACACCAACTACCAACCCTCACCAAAGTCGAGACACTACTCTAGCAGCTGTAATCAACTTATGTCGGAACCATCTCAAAGTCAATGTTATTGCTAATAACATCTAAATGGCACATAGACTGCCTAAAATCGACCGGATACAACACAACCAGTTCTTGTACGATTCACCAGCAGAAAAGCCAGATACTTGGTTTACAGTGCTAAAAAAAACTGCGTAACTCGCGTCCATCGACTACTTCAATCTACATAAATAAACATTTAACAAAAATAGCTGATGAATTGTTTGCAACATGCAGAAGAAGCTGGAAAGCCCGAAAAATTGCAAGCACTTAGTCATGACGTCACTGGTAAGCTATAGCTATAGCGCCGTCTGTCTAGTTGATGGACTCACTTCTTCTTGCTCGGACGGTATGAGTGTTGCATTCGACGAGTTCTACGTAATAAAAGTCGCTTTTGGAGTGTTTCCTGAACCTGAGCCAGCTGTCCTCTAGATTGGTGGAGAAATGCTTCAACGATCATTCCGCTACGAGTTAACTGCTGCGACAGAGACGCATGAGCAAGCCAAATAATGACCCGCTTGCGCTACCGCTATCAACGGCGCGTCGCGGAACTATGTTCGAACGCCCGCCGGCACAGTCAACGCGATCATCGACATCGGATCTAGTAACGTCGCCGGAAGTAACTGGCGCAACCGCGACGGTATCTCCTGCCGCTGAAATTACTGCTGCGACAAAATTGACCAGTTCACCCGCACTGAGACCACCGATAACTGTTCAATTTACGCCAATGCGTTCGTCAACAACGCCGCAGTACACTATGGCTAAAAAAGGAGAACTTGGAGCGAGACCGAAAACGACAACAGCATCTCAACCTGCTGCGACGGCAAGTACAAGTACGTCATCAGTCGCCGGTGCACCAGGTACGACCGTCATTGTCACGGGGGCTGCCGATGCGGCATTCGCACCTTCCTCATTTCGGGGAACAGAGTCGGAGGACGCTGAAGCATGATTACTTGGATTCGAGAAATATCGCCGTGTATCGCGGGATTTCCGATGCTGACAAATTGCACCTGGTGGTAGTGTTGTTGAAAGACATGGCGGGTGATTGGTTTGACAACTTACAAGACGTCGTCAAATCGGACTGAGCGAGTCTGCATAATGCTTTCAAACAACGTTATCAAGACACCGAGATTCGACGTTGGCGCAAGGCCAGTGAACTGTGGCAACGCGTTCAGCAACCAACGGAGTCTGTCGACGAGTACATTACAGCGATTCGTAAACTGACAAAAGCCGTTGGCGTTACGGGGGAGCAAGAACGTTACGTCATACAACGAGGTCTACGCCCACAGCTGTTGGCGCACGTCATCCAAGCACAGCCTACGACCGTCGACGACGTGGTGCGCGCGGCTCGAGTGGCAGAGGCAGCACACTTCGTCACGATGTCCCCTACGACATCAAGCGACCTACCGCTCGACCGGGTAGTCGCTGAACTTACCGCCAACCGGCTGGTCACAGATAAAGCAATTGCGGAGCACACAGAGGAACTGCGCAAGATAAACAAGCAGCTGTCTACGAGAACAACAGTGGAAAACGTCAACCGCTCCAGGAGCCCGTCGCCGCAACCATAACGCACGTCATCCGGACAACGACAACGTCCTGTCACGTTTGCCGACGACAACTCACAATACAACGGTCGTCAACAGTCACCTCGAGGACGTTCTACCAGCTCATTTGTCAGAGGTTCAAGAATTGATGTAAATAGATCGTTACCAGTTTGTTTGTATTGTGGGAGTAAACATGAAATGGGAAGGCAATTTCGCAGAGCAGCAGATGTGCAATGCTATAACTGCCGTCGGATAGGGCACCTGGCACGCGTATGTCGGGCGGCCAGAAAATCAAACAGTGGGATTCGGAGAATTCAGTTTGATGACAGGAAACAGAATTGGAATGCTGGTTCTCAGCCCGGATTTTTTCCGGGTGGGGCCCACAAAATTCCTGGCACCACAGGCTAGGGGGTCCCTGGTACAGACAAACGGGAACCCTGCAGCCAAAAGGAGACACAGAATATGAACCACGGAATTTAATTCCAGTGTTTGTCACTAAACACAGAACTCTTGCTGTTCTAGACGCTGGGGCCGCTGTGTCCTGCCTTAGCGCGAGTTTTGTTCAAAAAAATAAAATACGCATAAATAAAAAAGGCAAAAAGCATCCATTATACACAGCAGATGGCCGCACATTGCGTATAATTGGACACTCGTCTGTTTGTATAGGCCTAGATGACTACAAAGTGCAGCATGACTTTTACGTTGTTGAAAGACTAAAT
>Ga0209367_1002357_pt1 | contig 24851 bp, 17 predicted proteins | sample WorMetLIZISLAND2_FD_187412 | JGI IMG/M metagenome (GOLD analysis project Ga0209367, IMG submission 187412) | Marine gutless worms symbiont microbial communities from Max Planck institute for Marine Microbiology, Germany - Olavius geniculatus... ... | reverse complement strand
CAATGTCAAACCTTGGCTACATTCAGATGTCACTTAAAGACCCACTACTTTCAGTCAGCCTTTTCTGCCACCTAGCGTCCATCATCCTATGCGCCCTGATTCTTTCTGAGACTTTGGCGCTTTATACATTATTTATTTACTTACTTACTTACTTACTTTAACGGTTTAATTGTTGCGGAAACCGTCGACGTCTTCGAAGTTACAGTAGACATCGCACATCGTCGTTCCGCTATCGATGCGTCGTCGTCACTGCGACATCGTCATCGTCGTCATCATCATCATCATTATCATCATCATAGTCAACACCGTTGCCGCCACCGTTGTATCATCACAGACACTAAAATCGTCGACATTCCGTTGCCGACATCTCCGTCTTTGTAATTGCAGTTACCACTTTAACGTTGCAATTGCCACAGAAGCCGTTGTCGTATTCGCAGTCGCAATCGACAGCATACATCGTCGTTTAGTTGTCGACGCGTCGTTTTCGCTACAACATTGTCATCGTCATCATCATTATCATTATCATCATTAGTCAACAACGCTGCCGCCACCGTCATATCATTACAGGCACTGACGTCGTCGACATTTCGACGTCGCCATCGCTGGCGTCGTAATTGCAGTCACCATTTTAATGTTGTAATTATCGCACAAACTGACGTTGTTGTCATCATCGCACAGTCACTGTCGACTTCGATCTCACACTCAGCATCAGCATTTTGTCCGTCAATTTGTTATTACTGCGTGCATGTTGTCATCGTCGTTATCGTCGACGCCATCGTTGCGTTGCATTATCGTCGCAAACGCAGTCGATGTCACAGTGTTACTGTCGTATTCATCGTTAAAGTGGTGTTGTCGTCACAACACGTAGACGTTATCGACATCAAAATCATCCACGTCGTTGCAAGTGCAATTGGCCTCGTTGTCGTCATTGCGAACGCAGTTGCCGTACTCAGTGACGTCGTAAGCGCCGCTGCTGACATCGTCTTTCCGTCGTTCTGTCGTCGTTGTCGTTGTAGTCGATGTAGTTTTTCGTTGTCGTCAACATCACAATTCTTGTCAATGTAAACACAATCGCAGTTGACGTCTCCATTGCAACAGGCAACGCCGTCTGTGTCATCGTCGTCGCCGCAGTTGCAGTTTCCCATCGTATCATTGCAGACGCAGTCGCTGTCACAGTCGTGCAGGTGGTCGTCGTTGTTGTTTGCCAGTCTCTCTGTGTGTAACGTATGTACTGTAGCCAAAAGATACGTCGTAGGGGTCAATGACGGTGCCGTGGGACATGACTTTGGTAAAACAAAGTCGATATCTACAACGGTTTGCCCGCAATTTTTAATGCAATTAAATTAGTGGCAATGGTGTACGTTTACGTTAGGCCTACATCGTACCACGTATACATTAGGCTTAGTTCACAGTACAGTCATCACATCACGTCTAGCAAAATTCCGCTTGGTCCGGCTTATTTCAGGTAGCTGACACGTGGTTGTGAACCTGTTTACCTGTCAGTCTCGTCTAAAGTTCTTAGTACAGTCACCGTCCATTTGTCTAGAAAAAATTCTGCACGGTTTGACTTAGTTCACATGGCTGACTAATTCTTCTACAAGGCGTGAGCTGGCCTACTGGCGTCTGTTTATTTGGTCCGCACGGTTCAAGCCGACTACTTGTCGAGGCTCCATCCGCATTACTCCTTAGTACAGTTAGGCCTCAATAACACTGGACGTTACAGGTGAGTGCTAATGCGACAAAGTGCGTTGATGCACGACAACCGCAAGATGTTTGCTGTATGCTATATAGACCGCTCAAGACGGCAGTTAGAGCGTAGGCAGTCAGGCGGATTAAGACGTCGCACATCGTCTCAGCCATTTATTTAATACTTTGACTCGCCGTTTATATTGCTAAATGTAGTCGTAAATAAAGGTTCGTTCAAAACATCGGCAGTGACGTTTTTAAATGTTTTATTGGACTTGTCAAGGCTCCTGCGCTCGTCATAACGACAACGTTGTCAATGCTATAGTTGTTTTTATCGCCTTTAACGTATTTTACTTTTAATTTGCTTGCGACAGGCATCAGCAGAACGCAAGTCTATTATTTCAGTTGCCGTTAGCATATATGATAAGCTCGTTTTGTTTTTCACGGCGACGTCACGATGTGCAAAATACAATACAAATAACTAATCCCACGATGATGCATCAGCAACTGAACGATAGCGATGTCGAACATTTACAGTCGTTGGACATCTTTCTGTAGTGACAACCAAACAGCCATTATGCGATATTCGTACTTATATTGCTGACTATATTATATTGTAAAGTATTAAACGTAGTTATATTGTTGACTAATTTTTAAGTTTGCGTCAGTGTAAATGCGTAGCAAACACGGTTTTTGCCTTGAACTTTCCTAACTTTATTAATATTGGTATGTAGACTAACAATGTTTTGGTATTTTGTATATTTTATCTGCGTTTACTTTGATAGTACTATTAAAATGCAGAAAAGCCTAAAGTTTAAAACGACGACTTTGTTTTTTATTAAACAATTTGCACATAAACGTACAGACCAAGATGACATCAAAATTTGTTAAGACAATTGTTAGTAGTAACTTTATTATCAACGTTACTCATCTCTATGGTTTTACATTTATGTATACATTAATAGAATAAAATAGCATCTACACGTAAATAACACTTAAAAGGCACAAATTATGTTTAATGTGCATGTTAATATTTTAGAGCAAAGACAAAGATATAAACACAATATAGGTTTACTTATCTACGTACGACGACAAAGTTTTTATTTGTTAGTTACACAACACAAATTTATGCACCAAAGTCGTTAAGTGGAGTATCGGTAGTAAAGATATTTACAATTTTAGGCATAAGAGCTCGGCAAAAAATAAAGTCGTATATAGTCGGGCTGACAGTCGTTCTCGGCAAGAAAAAAGACCAACGAAACAGACAAAATGGTCTGTCGGTGTTGTTGTGTTGTCGATGCCATGCATCGTCGACTACTTATTAAGTTCACTGCTTTCATCATTGTCTCACACACAACACAACAGACATGGTCCGCTGACGGTTCTGGACATGCATTAATGACTGACACCCCGGCACCTTGCATTACAGATGGCAGGGAGACTGCTATAGCTGTGCTCTAAGTCTCACTTGGGGTTACCGTTTTTACGGTGTAGCACGGTAGTGCATAACACTGTTGTAAGGGCGACTATCAAAGTCAATGGGAAACCCCAAAATTTGGGCAGACGTAGCCTCCAAACCCCTGAATCAATTGACTTAAAATTTGACTTGGATAATTACGTCGGCGGTTTAACCCTACGTGCCAAAAATGATACAAATCGGACTCGCGGGGTAAGCGGGGCAAAGGAGTGAAATATAATGTTTAATTAAATTATTTGTTTTTTTTTTTACTTAGCTTGCCAAGCTCTGGAAAACACATTTTTGGGAGTATCGTTACATTCTTTGCACTATATGACGTGTTTCGGTAGAAATTAATTTTATAGGGAAAGTCTCAACATTTATCTTTTATATATTCGCTTTTAAATCTCCTTAAAAGCGAAAATTTTAGGCCAATTTTCGGACTTAGAAAAATACAGCTGAAAATGCTTAACAATAGAAATGCTCATCTACAAACTACCCTTAATCGTCATCGTGGCCTCACCATAATGGCATAGTAAATAAGCAATGTGGCCTCGGAAATTCCAAATATGCGGTTAATTTGGACCTCGCGACACAGCGCATGCGCAGTAAACTTTTGGCCTTTAACATAAGCAAATGCAAGTTCGAGGCCTTATATCTCCCTAACGGTGAAAGCTAGACGCATGGTCACAATGGACCACCAATAGAAAACCACATATGCCAAATCGAATGGTCACGTAACCGATGACGTCACGTGACCCCCAAAAGTCAATCTCGTGACCTCATTATTTTTGAGGCCCTATATATCCGTAATAATGCAAGTTAGATGCATAGTTACAATGGAACACCAATAAAAAGCCACCCACCACGTGCCAAATAACACGTAATTGGTTTGGTCACATTATTGCTTTTAACTCACAAATTAACAATTTAATTTGTTAACAAAACAACAAATATTAAATATAATAAACTTACCAGCTTACATTACTGTGTAAGGGCGACCAAGAATCACACATCCAAAACAGCAGAAATCAATTTGCTAGGACACAGAGTGATAGAGTGACGAACTGGCTGCCCTTACAAACCATGTGACGTGACCCCATTTAACCTTTTTCACTCCAGCATTATCTCGTAAGCTTATAAACGTCGTTAATGCAAATTTAATGCAAATGTATTTTAGCTGACTAAATGTACTACTGGTCCGTAGTTAAAAGAGTCAAATTAGAAACAAAGTTAAATTTAGACTTCCAAAAGAAATTCAACTTTGTTTCCAAAAAATTTTTGTTACAACAAAAAATGCATTTAATTAATGTGCACAACGATAGTTGGCTAAAGTGGAACAAAATTTCTTCCCGCTCTTAACAGCTGTTAGTGGCAAAATAGATGTCAACTGACTCAGTTGCTTGGGATATCTAAGCCAAGTTGGTTAAATACAGCTCAACAGCCGTGACTGAGTAGTGTTGCAATAATATGAGCAAGTTTCTTTAAACACAACATATTCAGCATTTTGTTCTAATTAGGGAAAATATAGTTGATTCATGCAGCACAATTTAAACAAATTTTACAAATCACTGTGCAGCAGCACAGACGTTGTTTACATCACATTATCCGTCATACAACCGACACCGATAAACATCCAGTGCGCATAGCATTAGCGGCTACAAAGTCATTTTACAAATATGGCGTGTGCCATCCTGACTACTAGTGTCAGCTAATTTAAGGTCGTATGCCTATCAATCAAAAATCAGCAATTGTTACTAACTGCAAATCGAGTCGATAATACGCACAATACTTACCTAAAATCAAAAGAAAAACTACCGTAGAGTTTTACTTATTTCTCACTTTCAGTAATCAGCTCATAAATTTTGAGTAAGTAAAGTGCTCCAATCAAGAAACCGTTTAAATTCAGGCAATTTTTGTCTATTGGCTTACGAAATAATGCGGGGTGGAAAACGTTAAATGGGGTCACGTCACATGGTTTGTAAGGGCAGCCAGTTTGTCATTCTATCACTCTGTGTTCTAGCAAAATGATTTCTGCTGTTTTGTGTGACTTGGTCGCCCTTACACAGTAATGTAAACTTGTAAGTTTTTTAAAATATTTAATCAGTACATAACAACCGTCTTGAATAACGCTCGGGATTACCGCTGAAGAGGTTAAAATTGTTAATTAATAAATCAAATCTGTGTTTTATTTTTAGCCAAAAAGTATTAATGGTCAAAAATACAAATTTAGGACACGATTTGGCATTATCGAAAGCAATTTAGTAATGTTATCACGTAAACAGCTATATCTTAGCCCACAAAATCTCCATGTGCAAAATTTATTTTGTTCCAATCGTTCAAGAAATGACTGCTATATAATCGGTATGGGTTTGCATCCATGGGTAAAATTGGGGGCCCCATGCACAAAATCTATAAAGATTTCGAGCGAGAACCCAAATTTTTTAAAACCTGTGACCTATGCCTGCATATAAAAATAAGAAATGCTCTAGACATAAAAATGCATACAACTCCTACCCAGCCTCAGGAGTAGCTAGTAAAACTGTAGATTGCAATGGCAGTGTTAATATCACAGTCGTGCGGTAGCGCAGACCTCTGTTAATGGCGGCCGGCTGTCAATGGAAAAGTGCAAAATTCGACTTCTCGCAGATCCGAAACCCCTCAGCCGATCGTCACAAAATTTGAAACAAGTGATTACGTTCGCGAGACGACCCCAGTGCAAAATTCCGTAAACATTTGTCCATTAATGCTTTTAAGCAAAAAAGTAAAAAAATTAAAAAAATTTTAAAAAAATATATTTTAATGGCACGCTTACAGGTCAGACAGCCCGGCTTTTTTACGCACGATGGCTCAAACGACGTGGTCTCACCTAAGGGTGTGTCTTTTAGGGGTAGATATCTAACCCCTGAAAAATCCCTAAAGCCGAAAATTTCACCCAAAACCAATTTTAAAATTTTTGGACCAAAAACGCTTTTGTATAAAATTATTCACCTATAAGCGACCTTTTATCGTCATCGTAGGCCCATAAAAATTATATAGTAAATAGGCAATATGACCTCGCAAATTCTAAGTATGTGGTTATTTTGGACCCACTTTACACAGGTTACGTGACACGGGGCATGCACAGTCAACGTTTTGACCTTTAAAACACGCCTATGTATAAAATTTTTACCTACAAACGGTCCTTAATCGTCATTGTAGCAACATAGAAGTTGTATAGTGAATAGGCATTATGGTGTTTGCAATTCCAAATTTGTTGTCATTTTTGAATCCTTGCTTACAGGTCACGTGACACGGAGCACGTGCAGTGAACTTTTAAAGTTTAACATGGAAAAATGCAAGTTTGAGGCTTTATATCTTCGTAACGGTGCAAGACAGACACATGGTGCAATTGACCACTAATAGGAAACCACATATGCCAAGTCCAATAATTACGTGACGGTCACGTGACTCCAAACCCCAACATTTTTAAAGCCCGTATCTCCGTAGCCGTGCAAGATAAATGGATGTTCATCATTGACCACGAAGAGGAAAGTGCCCACGCTGAGTCCGATGGTCACGTGACCGATGAAGTCAGGTTACCTCAAAAGGTCAAGGTCGTGATGCAATATATTAAGGCCCCATATCTCCGTAAAAATGCAAAATAGACGCATGGTTCTATTGGACCCCAACTAAAAACCACATATGCCGAGTCCAATGGTTACGTGACTGATGATGTCACGTGACCCCAAAAAGTCAAGGTCGTGACCCCAAAATCTTTGAGGCTCCATATTTCGGTAAGGGTGCAAGTCAGACGCATTGTTCGAATGGACCAAAATAGAAAACCACAAATGCAGAGTCTAATGGTCACGTGGCCGATGACGTCATGTGACTTCAAAGGTCAAGATCGTGACCCTAAAATCTTTAAGGCTCCATATTTTCGCATTCTTGCAAGATAGACGCATGGTCATCATTGACCCTTAATAAAAAAGTGCCCACACCGAGTCCGATGGTCGCGTGACCGATGACTTCACGTGACCCTTAAAGGTCAAAATCGTGACTGCAATTTATTTTAGCTTCTGTGTTTTCATGGTCGTAGAAAACAAATTGTTTATGATTGACCATTAACACAAAAACTTTGTTATTGTAATAAAACAGCAACTAGAAATGTACAAAACATCACTTTATACACTTGTTAACAGTGTCATGCAATGACTGACACATTATAAAAAGGTGATATTGTTTAACAGCTCATTCACAGTTAGGCGATGTGACGGTAAGTGATGTTATTTTTTTATGATTTTTGCTGTTTTCAATGTGTCAGTCCTTGCATGTGGTCGTTACCAAATGTATAAATTGATGTTTTGTATATTTATTTGTAATATGTATCATTACCACTTAAAATCATTGTGTAACTCCGTACCTGATTCTAGTGCAAGTTTCACTTTTGTTTTTTTATTTGTCTCGTGATATTTCTGTTACCGTGAAAATGTGTATGATGCAATTCGTTGTCAAAAAGGCTAAGTTTAAAGAGGTCCAAATGGATTGGTCATGGAATCATTTACAATATGTTTGCATGTACCGACTTATGTGTTTATCTTAGTCTGTTTTACCGTTTGTTTTAAGCACTGTTTTTACCTGTTAAGTTTATGGAGGGCATTGTTACTTCTTTTGTCAAAAACAAAAATAATAATTTAGCAAATAAAATTAATTACCGTGCCATCGCATTTAGTAGCACAAATACAAAAAATACTTAAGCGGGTTGTTTTTGGTAATATAACTACATCTGATATCATGGATAAGTATTAGTTTGGTTTTAAACAGGGTTATTTTACTACACTGTGTACTAGAGTTGTTAAGAAGACTATAGACTATTATAATTATTAATAAAGGTAGTCATGTTTTGTATGCTAAGTTGATTTTAAAAAAGCTTTTGATTGTGTTAACTGCTGAAAATTGTTCATGCAACTTGTAAAAAAAGAAGTAATGTTAAACTGATTAAGCTGTTAGCCTATTGGTATGTTAATTAAAAAATGTCTGTTTGTGGACTAATGTTAGGTCTAATGCTTTCACGGCTGAGAATGGAACAAAGCAAGAGAGTGTAATTTATCCATATTTACGAAATACATTCGAGTATTGTTGTTCGCTGTTGTTACAAGCATATATAGATGTATAATCGGCAATATGTCTGCCATTATATTTGCTCATGCAAATGAAAATGTGTTACTTGCCCCATAATGGCATGCTTTGCAAGTTTTTATATTTACTGTAGAGAAATATTGTGTTACATTTGATTTTACTTGTAACACTAAGAAAACAGTTTGTATGATTGTATGATTTTTTTTACTAAAAAAAATTAAGACAATTTCTCATGTTTTGTCTAACTTATATTGAATAGACAACAGCTTCAGTTTGTAACCAAATTTTGGTAGGCCCGACTTTAGTCACTATATAAAAAACAACAAGAAAATGATGCAAATATTAAGCGTGAAATACAAAACAAGTATTCTAGGACAAGTATGATGTTACGTAAATTTGGTAAGTGTTCTACGTCTGTGAGGCTATGCTTATTCAAATGTTATTGCCTTTGCATATATGGCACTGCACTCTGGTCCAAGTATAATGCTACCACAGTGTTACAGTTAAAATACTGCTACCGTATATGTGAGCCCGTGAGTGCAACACTGAACCAAGTCACTTGCAGCACATTTCGAGAAAAAAGCACTTAAACATAATGCATAAAAATCTAAATCGATACGTCATTTAAATACACCGAAAACTTTGTCATTTTACGCAGCTATATTGGTACTAACATACCCGTAACATGATAATACTTTTGTCTGTCGTGTATTTAGAAAAATTTGCAATTTATTTTAATTGCTTTTTGTTGCTGCGACGTGTTGTCGTCTACTGTGCGTGGAACAGCAAACCAAACCGACATGGTGCAGACGGCCTGATGACGTTGCGAGCTACACAGCACCACGTCGACGTAATTCGCTGCTGCGCGTCCGCTAATAGCCAATCCGCGCGAGTGCAACACGAAACCAAGTCTACTTGTTTTTATGTTCCGCCTCATGAACAAGCAAAAAGACTGCGTGCAAGAGAAAACGAAGTCGACTTGGTTTCATGTTACGCGCAGCTAACTCAGTGATGTTGTTACGAGCTTAGTAGTCATTTCCCGTAAACGAACCTGTCCAAATGCAATATAGACTACGCTGCAACCAGAGGCAGCTAATTCAGCGCTATAGCTCATTAGCAATCATCATTATTTTTGCAATGAATCAAATACATTTAACTGCTGTAAGGTTAAGCCTACTCTATATGTATATCATAACTTATAATGGCTTTTTCTTGTACAAATATTTGATTGAGCTTTGTTGTATGAGCCGCGATTGTTGCGTTGCATTTTTAGATCTATTCACAAACTGAGGCTTCTTTCTTAGGCTAATACTTGCGAAGCTTAGTTCGTTTCACTGTTTGCAGTGTCACTGCGTACTGTAGGCCTACCTAAACAGTGCGTTGTAGAGCAAGTGCATAAACAGACAAATATAAATTAATTAAAACCCTTTAAACGGCATAAGTGTCTAGCTGATCTGTCGCAAATGCAGAATTATATAGCAGAAATAGTTTAAAAATGCATAGGTATCAAAGTCCTTAAATAAAAAATGCAAGAAAAGAGTGAAACAAATTTGCCAGTGCACATGTGCTACCAGCAAACACTGACACCCAGGGGCGGCGCCACAATTTTAAAGGTGGGAGGGACAATTTCGCAAGCGGAGCGAGCGAAAAAATTTTTTTTGACCCCCCACTTTCAGATTACCTGGGGGGTACAAAAATGATTATGATATGATTATAGTAATTAACGTATGATACGGTCGGCTATTTTAGCGACAGCTGTGCTTCTTGTTAATTTTACGTCATTGAAGGAAAAAACAACAGTGAAGTGACATGTACACATCAAAATACCCAATATTTTTTCACAGAGTTAGATTTTCATACAAATACGTCTATAATGTATTTGTGATGCTAAATATGTAAGTCAATGAAAATGGCTAAATTGAATCTTTCCTGCAGCACCGAATTTCGCCACAAAGGTTGCAAGTAGCAAGATTTTCATAGATTTCAGCAGTAATCAGTGCAAAAAAACGGGTACCAATTAAACTATCCGGATTTGGAACTGGGTAATAAATTTTGGAAACGGGTTCAGGTACTCAGCCTTCAACGCTCCGTGGGACGGTAAAATAAGTAGTAACTTATTTACATGGGTTACTGAAGGTGGGAACCTTGGGAGAGCTGACTGGGGTTGCCTAGCCGGCTGCTGCGCCAGCCTGTGTTTGCAGGCTGCACACGGTGGCCGTGCGGCAGGCGGCTCTGTTTAGTGACGAAAGCGCATTAGAGGCGTGTTTGCGACGATGAGCTATACAAATTGACGACCTTTACCTTTTTTTACCCGGTTCCTGGTACAAATCACTACTATACAGGATCTGTTTCGGAAAGGCAGAGAAATAGACTTTAAAATTGGTTTGAACGTTTCCCAAGGTTAAAGTAACCGATGTGCCAATTTATGGTACAAAAACTTATGGTTGGAAAATGATCAACACAGCCCAAAATCAGAACGGCCCACATGAATGTTGAAAACGTCCCATGGTCAACAGCCCCTGTTAGGCTGTTTTGTATTACCAATACCACCCAACTTTAAGTTTAGCTTTAAAGTGGCCCTCAGAATGTCACAGAAAAACGTGTGTACATTGTCTAATGTCCATGTCCATACTGTACAAAGCAGAGGGTAAAACAGCCATTTGTTGAATAGCTGTGTGTAATAGGCATTTCCAGTCCTTGCCGACAACAGCATACATTTCATGGACAGCAGATAAGTTTCACTAATATTCACAATCTGAACAGCATCGTGATCATCCATTTCTGTAAATTGGAAATATTTTCCACGTTTTAAAATACGTTTTTGTATGATGCCCGGCTTTACTTTGAACCCCATCAAGTGTCCAGCATATTGGTCATTATAGTGCATTTATGTTATGGCCTTGCCATGCTAAGCCGAAATTCCATTATGTTGACTTTGCGACAAAGTCCCCAGACTTTGTTGCCAACTTTCTGCGTGTCTTGTCACGAACTAAATTTCATTAGAGCGACACTGATTTAACACAAAAGTTTTTAATTGGCGCCGAAATGAGTCAGGGAATGACACTGAGACGACATTGTCAGGCGGTGCATTCCAGATTTTAGCAGCGGCTACTGGAAAAGCACGGCCGCGAATAGTTGACAGCTTGAAGGACGGAACAGCCAGGAGATTTGTAGTGGTAGACCGAGGGTGCGTCGACCTGGCACGTGAGCAAGACGGGTGCTTATCGGGTTCTCCAGCAGTGAAAAATTCAAGATCCTAGCTTCCTAACCTGTATGACAAGTAGCAAACTGTACAGGAACAGGAAGCAGAATTTCCAAGTGCTAAAGTCGAATGTGAATTGCGTAACTTTGGCGGCTGTAGTACCCCGCAGGTGTACAACGTAAATTGGGTTGTACCCCCTGCGTGGTACATCCCGCAAAAGTGGTGGGGACATGTCCCTCCCAACTTTTATGGTGGCGCCGCCCTTGCTGACACCAGTCCTGCCTTGTTGACTTTTTCTGAAGAGCCGACTGAAATGTTTGCCGTTATGTTATTATGTATACTTAATGAAGTTTTTTGTTAATGTATCTTTATTCAAACTTGTAATAATAAAAATTTTGACTAAACTTTAAGAAAATTAATAACTAATCATGTGCTTAATGCCAATTTCTACTGTAAGCTTACTTCTAATATTAATATTAACGGATCAACGTCAGTAATGGTAATCACCAACATTTTGTACATTCAATAACACATAAAGCATCAAATCAAAACACAATCATATTGCAGGCAAAGCAAATAAGAAAAAGTCAGCATTATTAACAACAAGTTAATTATCACAAAAGTCAGAAAAAAAGTTATAACAGCATCGTGACAAGTGACTTTATTAAATATACACAGTTGCCTATTATGTATTCAACGGCAAATGTATTATTGCATAATTCAGTAATGTAGCACTTAAGTCCAGCTATAGAGTAGTGTCGAACTTGGGTTGTTATTTTTGTGATTTGGACAATGCACAAATTTGATTTTTGTTTGGGCTCCATTCTGATTTTTTAGCTGAATGTTGGAGGTTTTATTTAAAAAAAAGCACTTAAATAAAAAAAAGAAAAAATAGTGGTAAAAAGAAAGGAAAATGCATTGAAGAAAGGGAAAGGAAAAGGGGTTAAACAAACGGTATTGAAAAAAGGAAAACAAGTGGTCGTTTCTGGCTACGCTGCTGACAATAATTACTGAAATTAATCATGAGTTTATAGCTATAATTTACAGTTACCTGCCAAATGACGCAAATTTTGGTATTATAAAGCATGCGACCAAAAAGCAGCATTTTTTTTAAACGTCGGTGCTGTGTAATTGACAATAATTGCAGTAAAAAAAAATTTGCATAGCTCAGATACATCGTAGTATGTTTAAATTTGTAAATTGGCGACACATTCAAAACAGAGCAAAACACTAGTTTGCACACTTTGACATTTATTTGAGTGTGCCTGTTCCAAAGAAAAGTAAATTGTCACAAAAAGTCTGAAACAAAAACGACACGTCAGCATCGTTGTTACGTTGTTGGGCAAATCTGTTGCTGGCAGCGTCATTGACTGAGACAGGCACTTCAAGTTGGTAGCTGTACACAACTAGTCGAAAGGCATCACGCCTCAGCACTGCCTGTGAAACAAACATCGTTCTAATTACTAATATTTCTCAATTTCTGTGCACAAATTAGCTTATTCAATGCATCAAGAAATATGAATTTTAAGTAATATTTGGATAGTAAGCATAACAGTTAAATTAAATACATAAGAATTAGTTGTTCACATTTGCCCATTTGAGGAAAAAAATTGTAGCTGTCACTCATGTTATCACTGTGTAGTTTGGACCATTTTCCTATGCTCTGCACTGCAGTTTGCATAATGCATAGTAACAGTTTGTTTGTATCAGCCAAAAATCACGAACACTGCTAATGTAAAAATATACATAAAGATGCCGTGATAAGTTGATGCAAACATCAGTAGATTATGCCTTCCTATTAACTTTATTTAAACCCATAGGCTGTCTGCCACATCATGGCTGTATAGCCACGATGTAAGAAGAATACGGTTAAAGAGTCTGGCATATAAATACTGAGCTAAGTCCATAGAGATTTCCTATAGGTTACCCTTCCCCAAAAATATGAATTTCCGTTTTTGCAATGGTGTGAAAGTGCTGGACAGACAGATTGCTGATCGTCAGACAGAAAAAAAACGATAGAAAAATGCAGGGGCATCATTTACAAAAAGGGGGCTGGAAGTTTACGGATCCCCCCAAAATTTGTGATTTAATTTTTTCCTTAGTAAGTTTTGCATAAACGACTGACGACAAACGTTTGGACCCCTATTAACTTTTACTGTGTAAACTGCACGAAATTAGTCAGTTAATTCTCAGAAAAATTATACTCATTTAAAACTGAAATGCACAAAATTCGATTTTGGCTAGGGCTCCGCCTCGGACCCCGATGGTAGAGCTTGGAGCGTTTTCCCAAACTTTTCAGCTAGATTAAAAAAGGCCTATTTTTATAGGAAAAAAGAAAAAAAGAAAAATAAAACGAGGAAAAAAAATAGAAGTTAAGAAAAATGAAAAGAAAGGACAAAGTAAAAGAAAAAGGGTAGGAGACAGAGGGGAAAAGAAAGGTGGGGAGAAAAAAGGGGAGGATAGGAAAGAGAAGTATGGGTAAGGGCAAGACCCCCAAAAATTTACTAAAATGACGCCACTAATCGGATGGTTTACAGCACCATATAAATTGCCATGAAGTATGCAAATCTACAATGTTCATCAATTACAAACAACAATGGTTAAACTTGTCTGCGGGTGATGTGCAAAAAGTGTCCTGAAACAATCGATACAGATGGTCTTTGTGCGGAAAAACATAATTTTCTTGCTTGTTATTATAATAATAATAATTAGTGTCGAGACGAAAAATCAAGACATGGCTGACGAAGTGAGTAAAAAAGTTGTTTCCAAAAAAAATAATGCACAGCAAAAAAACAACTATTAATTAGAACCAAACATAAATAAGTAGGCAAACATGACAAAATTCGTGCAAAAACATGATATAGATTGTACTGCTTTTTTGATAACTACATGAAACAACAAACCTGTTGATAGCAATTTCTTTAAAGGTTTTTGATGCATGCAAAAATATACTCACATGCAGGTATTATTGGCACTTTTTTGTTAAGCGCAACATTTTGTAAATTTTTTTGTAAATGTGACAAATAACCAGATAAAGTTGAAAATTATTTTGCCTTTGATTTCTGCAATACAACACAAACTACCTGTACAATGCACTGAGTGAATATTAAGGCCTATCTGAATATTTTCACAATTAAGCTGTTTAATAATGTTTGCAGTGCTACAAATAAGTACAGCTGTTGACCTACTTTTAGTAATCATACTATATCAGTTTTTAAAAATAAAGATTTGGTTGTACCATTTTATTATGTAAAATCATACACAGTACAACAATGATAATAAAAGGATCAATGTGGTAACAGCTCAAATTCTGCTACAAGTTTTGATCTGATGTTTTTGCATGGCCAAATTACTCAACGACCCAAACACGTCAGAACTATTAGCAGCCGGAAATTTGCTGGGTGGCGTGGCGTAGAAGTTACGCGTTTTATCCGATCAACGAAGTTATTCTACGCCCGACCGGGTTGGTAACTGGATGGGTGACTGCCTATGGGCAGGTAAAACAACTTGGTATGTAACCAGCCGCTTAGGTCAACTCACCCTTCTGTTTTTTTGGGGTAGGTAAATCAGCCTATTTAACTGGGGTTAGGTCTAAGGCGGGGCGCATTCACCTGAATTCGCATTCACCAAGGTTGGTAAACCAGCCTATCTGGCTGGGGTCAAGCCTAAGTCGGGGCGCATTTACCTGTGTCGGGTGGCAGGTAACACTGTGTGATTCCATACGGCGGGTGACGCTCCGTAGCTCTGAGATGGGTTTCATATGAAGAGCTACGGCACTTAAGCATTAACTATTTAAGCATAACCATAGCTTACTTTAAAGCTGGATAGTAGGAATGGGACTCAACGTTTTCACCAAAAAATCCTATCATCGGCTATTTACAATTTGTTTTGAAAAGGCGTTTAAAGTAAACTACACACACGACTACAGAGCTGTATTCTGAGCACTAGTTTTGTCTGTTTTGTTTAAGTTAACGTAAGTTTAGCTAGGGCCAGGGTTAATCTCATAGTCATACTGTCAGCAGATGTTATATGCAAATGCATACCGTATGCCATGGACATAGCACCTGTCATCGTTCCAAACAAGTTTAGCTGTACATTAACATGTTTAAAGACAATGAGCAGCCCAATTAGCCTATGCATCGAAAACAGTGCTTAAATCATGAAAACGTATGACGACAACCACAACAAAGTGAATTTTAAACAACATTACTCAACAGCGACATCACATGCAACATGACAAATTAATTGTGCAAAAAAGCACCAAACAGACATGGTTTATTCTTACTTTATAATAAATGATCGCCACGCTTAGGATAACAGTAAACCATCTACACATGGTGCATTATTACTCTAGACACGGACACGCGGCCCTTGCGGGGAACAAAGCACCAAGTATACTTGGTGCGCTATAACACGCGTATAAACCTATCGCTTGCTCCGCGTAACATAAGCTCATGTCTACTTGGTGTGATGTTGAATCAAACCATAATTGAATATTAGCCAATTCAGCAAAACACATGATTAAATTCACCTATTTCACTTACGAATTTTTACAAAATAAACTTACCACCAAATTGGTCATCATCAACAACTGAGTAGAAACGTGAACTTAACTCAAAATCGATAATATATAGCGACTTGGTTTAGTGTTGCTCTCGTGGATTTATGTTTATTTATTTATTTTTATTTATTTATTTGTATTAGGCAACAAGGCCCATAAACACAACAAACACGAGCAGAAAACACGAACAGAAAAAGACAGACAAAAACACAAATAAGCAGACAGACAGACATTAAAGCAATACAAAAAAACATGAAAACAGTAAACACAGTTACACTAATGCAAGCCTAAAACATCAAACAGTCCATTTTTAACACACTTCAGTCTAACACAAAATGACACTTTGGCATTATGCAATACAGTATCAAAGCTTGGCAGACGTAATTGCATTAACATCGCAGTGACACTGCTGTATTTGGGAAATCCAAAAAAAAGTTTAAGGCTTTCAACATAACCAGAAACAAGCTTTTTAAGGCTGGCTTGCTGAAAGTTATTCCACAGTGCAATGTCATAAAAACACAAGACAAACGACCGAAACAGTTTCACTTTAGCATCTGATGTACACCGTGCAAATCTTCTAATAAGTAAGTTTGTTTTAGCAAACAGTAACTTCAACTCTCTGAAAATATCAGCATCGTCACTGAAGGAGTGTTCAATGATATGACCTAGATACTTAAACTGGGATACAAACGTGAAGTTACACTTAGCCAACACAAACTGTGGAAAATCTGAAAAAACCATTTTACGTTTGTCACAAGGGTTAAAAATTATGCACACAGTCTTCTTAGTATTAAATGTCATTCCAATAGCTGTGGATGCTTCTTCAAGAATACCAAGCAATTTCTGAAGGCCACGCCACGAGGGAGCCATCAGGACAATGTCATCAGCATATGCTAATATATTAATAAAAGTCCCAGCAACACAACAGCCAATACCCGAACTCACAACAGCTTTAAATAAGTCTCTGACGTAAAACCGAAATAAAAATGGCGACAACAAGCTACCCTGTCTGACGCCATTTGCAATACCAAAGCATTCCGACTGAATGTTTTGCCAACAAATAAACATTTGCTGGTGACTGTACCAGTATGCCAGTAACCTAGTTAAGTAACACTCATTAGTATCATTGCAATCGAGCAGTTTACAAAACAACAACCAGTAGTCAACACTGTCAAATGCTTTGTTGAAATCAATAAAACAACAGAATACATGACTGCCATTTTGTCTATAAAGGTTAACAGTGTTTTTGAAAGCATAAGAACACATTCCAGTTGAGAGGCCTCTGCTGAAACCAAACTGATACAAATCAACATCGTCTATAGACTCAATATAGTCACAGAGAAGGCCCTCAAATATTTTCGATATCGCGTTAGACAGGGCAATAGCTCTGTAGTTATTAGCATCACATAAATCGCCAGATTTATTTTTTACCAGTGGGACAATGGCAGCGAGAAAAAAATTACTTGGTACATAACCAAATTTAAAAAAAAACATTAAATAATATACACAAATGGGTACATAAACGGTGCCCGCCATAAAGAAAAGCCTCCATAGCTACATTATTGGGCCCTGCAGCTTTACTTTTTTTGCTTGCGAACAGCATGCAGAATATTATATATAGTAAATACTGTGTTAAAGTTCACATTACGGGCCTGACGTTTCTCCATAAACCGTGTTCGAAATTCAGAATCCTGTTTGCTGTTATACAATTTCTCAAAATAATCCTTCCACATGTTAGTTACATTTACTGAGCCTGTAACATGACCAATACTATTAACGTGTGCAGATGCCTTAGCATTACTAATCTTATAGACACTATCCCAGAACTTGCGGGCATCTTTATTAAGCAGACTTTCAATGTGGTTTCTGCAGTAACGCAATGCAAGTTTAAAGATAGCTCTATTCCTTTTCATATTGTCGAACAAAGTACCAAATTTAAGTTTACCGGCCTGTACCCAGGCTGTCTAAGCTTCCCGAGCAAGCTCATGCTTTTCCTTGACATACGTGTTTCAGCCAGGTATGTTAAAGCTTGAATTAATACATTTATGTTTGGGTATGACAGCACTAACAGCAGCCTTAACACACGATACAATGTCCACATAATACTGATCTATCACAGATAAAGAAAAATCACATGGATTGTTATCAGCTAATAGTAAATCAGGTGGTATACGAACTCTCTGGAGCAAACTATCTACATACTATGTATAAGCCAAGCGAGTAGCATCGTCACATGACTGCCAAACTGGCAGCCAAGTAGTATCAGACTGTGTGGGGGCATCTGCTGTGCAGCCACTCGAAAACAGTGTTTTTGGATATACTAAGTATGACAGTATTACGAATGTGTTACTTAATTTTAGATTACCTAGATTTAATACTCGTGTGGCTTGTTAGTCTGACGGCAACGTGTCGGACTTGTACTCCTAAGGTAAATCAGAGGAGCAGGATCGACTCCGCACCAGGACACTGCCAGGTAACGACCTTAGGCAAGTTGTTTACACACATGTGCCTCTGTCACCAAGCAGTATAATTTGGTACCGGTTTCACAGCTGGGACGTAAACAGGCACACTGCGCGATACACTGGTCCCGTATCCATGGTCTAGCAGTGTAAAAACTAGTGTCTAGCTGAGGGCCTTAGGAAACGAAAATTAGCGTCGCCCTATGAGCCGTAAGTCTCTGAAAGGACTTTACGTTTTTTTAGATTTAGGGCCTAATACTGTTACGTATAACTTTTGGTATGTTTTAGCTTTTAGTGAAGTTCGTTTTTTAATGACTTTTTTGCGTACTAAGTACTATAGAAAAAACTAAAAACTAAAATTTTCTATATTTTAATGTGTTTAGTGAGTTTCTGTTTGTTTTTCATGTATACTATGTCACCTTCCTGTCTTTTGTTTTTTGTTTATCATTTATCCGTGTGGTCTGAAATAAATAAATTGATTGAAAATAAGCTATAGCTCGGTTTTGTAAGTGAGATCTGCGAAATTTTTGCTTTTATATAGGGTTTTCTAAAATGAGCCGTCGAACGCTGCAAAATCAATTTTTTCCCACCGATTTTGGTTGCCATGGCAACAAAATTTGAAACGAAGTGAGCTATAACTCGGTTTCTGTAAGAGATGTTTGCGAAATTGTTTGGACAATATTTTTATTGCATCGTGTATAATGTAAGTATCAATGTGCTGTATTTGTTTGTGTGTATAACGTATAGTGTATATGTGTTTGCCAACTAAACTACTAACTGCGATTCGCAATAAAGTGTATTATTATATCAATATGGGGGTTTAGGGATTTGTCGTCAAAAGCTGCAAACCAAAATAATGACCAAATTATTGACAAAGATTAGCCAATTAACCGCTGTTGTTAGTCGTGGACTCAAAGTTTAACAATTTTTTGTCCAACGCGAGAGAGAGATCCTGGTTACATTTTTGTCCAAGTATAATGCTACCACAGTGTTACACTTAAAATAATGCTACCATAAATGTATAAAAATGTTCTTTGGATAAGCTAAGCCTAAGTATTACAGTATTATGAATGTGTTACTCAATTTGAGGTTACCTAGCAGCGGTGGGCAAATCCAAATCATGATTTGATTTAAATCATGATTGAATCACGTACAGTAAGTTAATTTTAAAAAATAATGATTTGATTTACAAAACGTGTGATTTAATTTGATTTAATTTAAAATTTTATGATTTGACTTGAAATCATTTCAAATTACAAAAATTTTCGATGGTATGCACAATGCTATTGTCAGCGACAGACCATATTTTTTGTGCAGAAGAAATTGCCAAAGTGCCCATCGCTGACATTAATTAAATTTGCGAGGCGTGCCAGACTGACAGCCACAACCGTGGAGGCGCTGCTTTTTAAGACGGAGAACAACACTGATTAATGCCAGCTTGACATTTGATATAAAACGACACTCTTGCTATGTATCAGCGGATTTTTTGGACATCTGTTGATAAGTGTACACTAGATACCAGTAGATAGTATAGTTGTGTAATTGTAAGTGGTGATACAGTTGTTGTGCTGACAAGCGACAATAAAACAAGTTGCAAAGTTCGCTTGTCTTGTTTGACAAATACAATAATTGCGAAGCAGTAGGGGCCTAGGACCTAATGAATGGCAGCTGCTGTTTGCTGACATGTGAGCACAGCAGCTGCTGCAACAGTTAAATTTTTGGATACGTGTAAAAAAGGACTAACTGTAGATTTTTTTTATACCCATTGTCATATTGCACACACTGGCTTATGCTTGGTGTAAAATTCTCAATTTTAAATATAATGCGATTTTGACACATTAAATTATATTATTAAACACTTTTAAAAATTGCAAGTTCTGATAAAAAAAATTGTGATTTGATTTGATTTGGGCTTCAAATGATTTGTGATTTGAGGATATGATTTGTGATTTGATTTGTGATTTGAAACATTGATATAAATCATTTTTGCAAATGATTTGTGATTTGGACTTGTGATTTAATTTGTGATTTGCCTATCACTGTTACCTAGATTTAATACTGCTACGTATAACTTTCAGTATGCTTTTAGTGTTTAGTGAAATTTGTTTGCTAATAACCTGGTTGTGTACTAAGTACTATAAAAAATTAAAACTGGACTTTCCTATATTTAATTGTGTTTAATATGTTTTTAGTGTATATTCTGTCACCTATCTGTCTTTTGTCCTTTGTTTATTACGGATCCCTGTGGTCTAAAATAAATAAAAAAATTAATTGACAATGGGCTATAACTTGGTTTTTGTAAGTAAAATATGCAAAATTTTTTGCAGAAAAAATTTTTTTCTAGAAAGACTGGGACGTTTGTTTGCCGTTTGCCATGGTAGCGTACCAAAGCACCAGACACGAAGCAACCGGCTATACCCCGAATCACCTTGTATTCGGATGAAAAATTCGTGCCCCGGTTGATGTCGTATTCGGAAGTTTGAATGACAAACCACTTGAAAACCACGACATTTTCGTCAAAAACATAAAACAGAAGTTTGTTGCAGCTTTTGCTGAAGTCCAAAGTACATTGCAGCGAAGCGCCAAACGCAACAAGATATATTATGGCTTGGGTCAGAAACCAAAAACATTCAAGGTTGGCCAATGGGTAATGCACATCGATTAACGAAAACTGCGAGGTCGACAGATAGGCAATACGAAAAACCGTTTTTGGTCGTCAAATGCTTCTTACTTTGACCGCAAAGATACAACGAACGGTGAAAGCCACACCAAAAACAGTACACATTGATAAGCTGAAGGACTTCGTAGGCACACTGCCACGATGCTGCCAAAACACCGATGCTACCGAGGTGTACTTGCCGGCCAAACAACCTCTAAGTGTTTTGTCTTTACCCGAAGCATCTAAGCAACGAAAAGAATACGGACAACCGCCTAGCTTTGTACTAAACGGCTCGCTGTCGATAAATGATGGTGTGACTTCGTCTAGGCTTGGTCCTAATAAAACATTGGTAAAACGAAGTTCTGGTGAAACGCTAGTAGATGGGCAATCAAAAATTGTTTGAGAGTCGAAGCAGCTAAATCACCGCAGCTTCCCTTTTGTTGGCCACCGAATGGACCTGCAAACATTCAGTCAATACCTGACTCGCCATCAGGTGTTTCTAGTTATAGTATGTCTCCCAAAGCAGAACCGTTCGTTTTAAGACAAAAAGAACATAGTAAAACGAAGCAGTGGACAGCGAAGAAACGTCGAAGTCGACGTCGACGAAGGTCTGCTGGAAATACAAAAACTTCGGATAATAATGTTTTAAACGAAGCCTCGCTAATGACGAAGACGCCTACCGTTGATGTAAGTCGTGAGACTAAAACAATGTCCTTAGCTAATTTAAACAAAGTTAGTAAAGCGAAGACGCCAAAAAAACAGTTCTGACGGCGCAACACAAACAAAAAAATATACTGTGGATGACAGATACGTAGAACAAAGGTTTAAAAAAAGACGAAGCTTTTTTTAGGTTTGACGAATTTGTGACGGATGATGGCCGAAAGAAAGCTTCGAAGTCTCAGGCGACAAACGCTTTGGTTAGCGTGTCAAGGGTCCCTCTAGTACGCCTTCGTAGTTAGTTCACTTCTTAAGTGTATATATTATTTTCGCTTTTGGAATGCCGAAAGTTGGAAAGAGAAAATTGCTTGTCTGAGTCGTCAAAAGTTGAAGACATGTCGAAAACGAAAAGTTACGTAAAGTCACTTTACACTTGATTAAAAGCAGGCGAAGCACGCTTTGCCCAAAGGCATAGGTGGCCACACTGCTTTGGACAAACTTTTGTTTCGCTGCCAAAATAATGCTTATTTGGTACTAACTTTGAGAAGCGAAGATTGTAAATTCTGGGCTGGCTTGTTCGTACTGGTAAGCTTTTTCGATTCTGCACAACGACCAATGGTAATACGACGACAACGACTACTGATGGATTCGCTGGTGATGTAAGCACCAACCAATGACAAAAGCAAAAGAACGAATACGACTCTGGCTAATAAATAGAGATGAAGACTTTACCGGAGAGCATAAAACGTCGGTTTCGAGACGAAAAACCGACGGTTAACCAGCAGATGTACACTGTGTCCCAAAAAACATTCCCGACATTTTCGACTGTTACTTCAAAACCAATTATCAAATTTTGATAATTTTTGATAAAGATATTCCTGACACAACTTGCCAACAAAAGACCATTTACTTTTTTATTTCACACAATGTTTGTTTTTGCACTACCTGGGGAATTCACAACTAGCAAAATATCACTTTTTTATCCAATGCGATATAATTGCTTAATTAACATAACGCGTAAAAACACATTTTTTTACATTTCTGACACCATATTTGGCAATTCATCCAGTAGTCCATTTTTTAATTGCCTGTAAAAAACTGTTTCAAGTGTTGGCCCACTATGCGAACACAGGTAAGGAGACACTTTCTCCATTCATTGACAGCAGTATCGATAATGTTCAGCTCCAGACCAATCCGGGCACTACCAATTGTTTCTTGACTTCACAAGCATTCCTAAACTTTATTTGGTTGAAACACTGCTGCATGACAGTCAAACCTTGTAATAGACCTGTTGTTGGGACCCGCAGATTATGATAAATGAAATTTATTGTCGTTTTTTTCACTCATTTTGACACGTATTATGCTTGGTCTGCTTTCCCCAGATAGTGCAGAAACAGACGTTAGGTGAGGTAAAAAATAAAATACTTGTTTAATAGCCAGTTGTGTCTGAAATATTTGTGTCAAATATTATTAAACTCTGCTAATCTTTCTTTAAGTTACGATCGATAATGTCGGGGATGTTTTTTAGGTGTTCTGTTTATTTCAACACATATTTTGCTTGATCTGTTTTTTAGGTAGTGCAAAAACATACATTAAGTGAGGTTAAAAACTAAACAGTCATTTGATGGCAAGGTGTGTCTAGAATATTCGTACCAAAAATTATTAAATTCTGATAATTGGTTTTTAAGTTACAGTCGAAAATGTCGGAGATGTTTTTTGGACACAGTGTATATACGTATTCGTCTGGAACCCGAAAAGCCTGTCGATCCAAAGGACATCCCCAGCTGTTCTACGTGACCCGGGCTTTCTATTAACAACCACAGATGCCCAACGCAGATACGTTTACGCACCTAAAGCTTCGGCGCCCGACGTCTACGCGCATTCTCGTTTGACGAAAGACCTCGATGTTTTGTTCTGCTGCTGATTCCCGAACTCTGGCGTGTACACCGACGACGAAGACCAGCTGAGAAGATGACGCCGGAACTGGAGTTTGGTCGTATGCTGCAACGAAGACACAGACTTTTATCGCGTTGTGAACATTTTGAATTTCGTAGTTATTTTATTTGATTTTATTTTTATGTTTTCGTATAAAATAGGCAAATAACTAGAAATCGGCCAGTAGATTTTAAAATGTATATAGGATTGGCCAAAGACATTTGCACACGCTCGAAGACATATTATTCCTGGCTGTTGTACTTGTTATGATGTTTTCGGTATTAGGCCTATGATTACCTCCGCCAAGGAGATTATGTTTTTGCCGATTTTTGTTTGTTTGTTTTTGTGTCAGCACGATAACTCAAAAAGTTATAAACGGATTTTTCTGAAATTTTGAGGGAATATCGGGCGTGGCATAAGCTACAGATGATTCAATTTTGGAAATAATATGGCAGGAATCCTGCATTCTGGATCACTTTAAAGTTTTCGTTACCATTGCGTAAAAGAGGCATAAGGGAACCGCTGGCAAAACGGCAGTGTATCCAATCACAGTTTTTTAGGTCACGTAAAACTAGGTCACTGTGGAAAAATGAAACTATAGTTTGAAACGCGTAGGTGAAATCTACATTACAATCTGACAAGCACTTGGCGGACGTAACTGCGGTCTATGATTGCTTTCTAGTTAAAGTATTTAAAATAGCCTAGGTTTCAAGTTTGCGGCAGGACGAAGTCAGTTATAGTCAGTTAATGTCATCCTAAAAAGTTTTTTTTGTTTTAGCTGCTTCGGAACGAAGGCAGTTTTTTTGTTTGCAAGTTTGTGTTTGTTTTTTTTGCTTCACGACGAATCGATAATATGGTAGAAAAAAACGTAGTGTATTTTGTGTCGTAATGTACCTTCATATTTTTGGTAAAATAAAACTAAATACGGGCTTATTTTTTGTAACAAGTATTTTAAGTCCATTTTCCGAAAATTATTTATTTTTTGGATATAAATAATAAATATTTTAGATTTATATCTTTCGTTAAAAGATCATCAAACGTCGACTTTTAGTGTGGTATAAAGCCACATATAGGCTGCTGTCGAATCTTTCTAAAATACGTTATATAATAAAATACGC
>Ga0209367_1002355_pt1 | contig 24857 bp, 18 predicted proteins | sample WorMetLIZISLAND2_FD_187412 | JGI IMG/M metagenome (GOLD analysis project Ga0209367, IMG submission 187412) | Marine gutless worms symbiont microbial communities from Max Planck institute for Marine Microbiology, Germany - Olavius geniculatus... ... | reverse complement strand
TTTGGTATAGTGCTTCGATTTTCCAACGGATTTCTTCACGGTGGGTAACGGCGTGGTGAGCGGAACGCTGGAAGTCTACAAAATGGCGATGAGCAACCTGCTGCCGACTCCCGCCAAGTCGCATTACGTCTTCAACCTGCGCGACTTCAGTCGTGTCGTCATGGGCGTCTGTCTCATACGCAAGGAACAGTCCGAGAATAAACGCGTCTTCACCAGGTCTGCATCTGATGTGTACGTCGACGCTTGTTAAATCACGACAATGACGATGATGATGATGACGATGAACAACGTGGCATAAGTTCTAAGACCGCATGGACACATAACAATAACAGTAAATTCACGTAGCAGCAGTCAGTGTGCAGTGAGACGTTCCGAGTCGGAACAACTGAGAGACCGGGCAGAAAGTTCGTTCGGCTTTCGGTCTGTAATGCGGAAAACGTGCAGGGGTGACGGCGATGCCCGAATACTGACTCCGGCTGGCAAACTGTTCCAGACAGATGCAGCAGTCGCCGGTAAGGTGCGGTCGGCAATCGCAGCACGCACAGTGCCACAGTGCATGGAGCAACAACCACTGATGCACGATTATTGAACTGACTGATTGAACTGATTGTTATCTGTATTTGCTAACATATAGTTACTAGTTTCTTAACTACTGCTACTGCTACTGCTGCTGCTGCTGCTATCATTGAATATTGAGAATCGTTTCGCTTTGGCAGGCTTTTTAATGACTACTTTCGATTTCTAATTAATTGGCCGAGATTTTGAGAGAAGTTTACACGTTACTATAGAAACATTGGTGTGAATGTGTTTCTTTAATTCCACGATTATTCTGTATGATTTTTGGCTGAAAAATTGCATAACGCAGCATATGACTTTGACTTTTAAAGGTTTTTTCAGAGATTTTTGGTAAAATGAATGCAGACAAAAACATCATGTCCCTGAAGAACATTCTATTATCATTCTCCTTGTCATGTCGTTTTTAATAAATTATAACAAAAGTAAAAAATATCACCATTAAAATGCTAAGATAAATATCATTTGTAATAATTGAATATGCACGACAATATATAACCTAAAAGCTAAAACTTGACTTTTGTTTTTAAGGTAAAGGTAAAGGTAAAGGTCGTCAATTTATATAGCGCATTGTCGCGTACACGCCTCTAATGCGCTTTTGTCACTAACCAGAGCCGCCGGTCGCACAGCCACCGCGTGCAGCTTGCAGACATAGGCTGGCGTAGCGGCCAGGCCAGGCAGCCCCAGTCAACTGTATTAAGGTACCCACCTTCCGTAACCCATATAATGGGTTACTACTCATTTAACCGTCCCTGGAGGGATGGCAGGCTGAGTTAACCTTGTTGGTTGACTGATAGCGGATGCTTTACTTACAAAGTGGTCAAACAGCCGTCCATCAGTCTAGCGCAGGATAGGGAAAGTTTGCCGGCCAGGACCGACGTTCTAACCGCTATACTGCGCCACCAACTTTAAGCCTATTTTCTTGCAGCGGTGCATACTGGTGTTTTATAACTGCAGGCTTTGGGTCCATGAAGTAATGCGCGTGTTCTATGATCGTCTCATTGACGACAAAGACAGACACTGGCTATTTGAGTAGGTTCGCTTATTTCTTCTTTAGCTATAGCTTTATTTCTGTCATTATGCAATCGTCTATTAGGCTGCATTATGGTACAGCAGCTGAGCAGTTAGCATCTACTGATCGTTTTGAAGTATAGGACATGGGGGCTCCGCTCTTTCCGGACATAATCCTCATCCAGGGACAGAACCACCACCCCTTCTACCAATAGGACGGAACCCAAGCTTTGGATAAACCGACAGATCTAGGAGAGAACCTTCCTTTATCGTTTTATAGCATTTGTGATATTATGGCCAATACGGGAGAATGCAGACAGCAAATTAGTCAAACACAAACTGAAAGTAATAAATCGATATTTTTTGAAACTGTTTTATAGCAAAAACAATATAGAAACGTTCAAGGTGTGTCAAAAAACGTGGGAAAAAGCTTGACAAAACTGTTATAGCTTGCACAGGCGTGGCGTGATGTGATCATTGATTTTGTATACAGTTCAGACTTCTCGAGTTCACGTTTGTGTGCATATTGAACACTTTTTGTGTGTTTTTGTCGTTGTTTTGCTACTGTTTGTGGAAAAATTGAAATTTTCAGTAACGCTTTACATACCATAACAGTCTTTTTATAATGTTGACGTTAATAACTTAATAGGACGTGAGATATTGGCTCCACCTGACTGTGCATGTAACAGATTGATGAAATCGATTGTACGAGACCAGTTCAAGGACAGCATGGACAGCGTGTTCGAACATCTTGCCCAGGGTAAAACGGGAAAGGTGACTGTTTTCTTTTCATTTAAAAAAATTTTTTTAACATTGTTACTTAACCGTGGTCAGCCATCTTGCCGTGTTGGTGGGGCTTTGCACCGATGACCCGAAAGATTTCTAAAATTTGGAGGTGAGGAGCCAACTAAAAGCTGACCAAACTCGTGAGCGCAGATTGCTACACGTTACCAGTGCTGTTGTGCTGGTTTCGGCTTCACAGCCGACTACGGCTTTATAGCCGTTACCTGTAACCTTGTGGTTACATTCGGGGACACGCATTGTGCCGAGCTGATACGGCCTTAGCACTGGGCAGGTGTAAGAGCCTGTCCATCCCGGAGGTAAGGCAAGGTAAGGTAACATATGTTGAACAGTAGGCCTAAATGTGAATATGACACTTAGTTATTGTGCATTCGTTTTGATAGGCCGTAATGAGCGTCTTGTCTGTCTCCCGCACGGGCTTTTAACTCGACAGCAAAAAAACGTAGAAAAACAAAATTGGCACGAACGTTTCCCTTGACAGCAGTAACGAGTTTATCAATTTTTAGTTCAAAAAGTCAAATATCAAGCTTACTGGACGTAAGAACTTTCAGAAAACGACGCACATTTTTATCTCGCATAAAAAGGGCTTGACTTAATTTATCGCGAACGCTTACAACGTTTTCCGTAAATTATGTCGAGGTGTGTTTACTCATTTTACGTGTAGAAGTGGACATTTGATGAAAATCAGCAAGTAAATAATGCGTGCGAATAGTCAGCTGGACGACTGCACAGAAACGTCGTCACTGAGCTGATGTATTATTTTAGTGTTTACTACAAAGTGCGCATGAAGTTTCATGTGCGATAAGCACGAAACAATAGAGGTAGGTCTAACTTTAGTAAGTTACGTATAACAGCTGTAGTCACTCAGTGATCTTGTTTTGATTTTAATGACTGTTGATTATAGCCATTTCTTGCATACGTAATATTGGAGTGAGTGAGTAGGGTTTTACGTCCCGCCCGACGCAATATAAGTCATTTCGAGGACGACCTTTCCAGGCAATGCGTGTACACATAATAACGGAACAAAAAGTTTAACCTTCACAGAAAGTTTAACCTTTATGAGGAACAAAACCTTAAAACAACCTAAACCTAAAATTGTAAGAACTGCATACATAGAGAGCAGTCAACCCAGTTTTGCTGTGATGTATTCTTTTTCAGATTAATATCTATGAAAGCTCTTGGACAATCTTCGCGAAACTTTGTTACATGATCGCTAAAAAGTCTAAAATTTGGGGTGATATCGAACTACGTTACACTTTCATCGCGAATATGTTGGGAATGATGGAAAATGTCGACAATCAAAAAATGGCGTTGCAAACTAAACAGACTGGAAATCAGCATGGGGACGGCCATTACTCACTGGTGTTTTAGTTGATTGTAAGTTGGTTATTCTGTCTGTTGTCGCGCGTTTCAGCTGGTCGAGGCGGACCTGCGCAACCTGATGTTCGGTGACTACATGAACCCGGATATGGACCAGGAAGACCGGGTCTACGAGGAGGTGAAGTCTGTGGAGACCATGTACCAGGTGGCCGAGCAGTGTCTGGTCGAGTACAACAACCAGAGCAAGAACCGCATGAACCTCGTTATATTCGGGTCAGTCGGATGTATGCAGATCCAGGAGTTGCATTTGGGGAGAAAGGGCGGGTCGATTGCGCCGCATTGTGGAGAGGGGTGTTCTTTTCTTCACAACGGGCCACAAGGGAAGGGGCCTGGGAAGGAGGCAGCAGAAAATTTTTATATTTTAATGTTGAAATGGCTTTTCCGTGCACTTTTTGGCGCTGAAATTTTGCAGGTTTGATGACATTAATGGACGTTTGAACCCATTCTGCCACGCAACACAGAATCTCAACAGCAGGGTGCGAAATGTCTCGTAGAACACAGCGGCTACAACAGCTCCTTGATTGTTCAACTTTGCTTGACAAGTGGAAAACATTTATTGAAGTAACGCAATACATTATTGATTTTACCACACGGATAATTTTTTTTAGTACAAATATCAATGTTATCATCGTATGTCGGTTGTGCCTAGGTACGTGTTGGAGCACCTATCACGTATCAGCCGTGTACTACGCATTGCTGGTGGGAACGCTTTACTGGTCGGGGTTGGAGGCAGCGGTCGTCAGTCACTTACCCGACTAGCGGCCTTCATGTCGGGCATGCCTGTGAGTGAATAGAACACTCTGATTAACTACAACTGGTGACAATTAGCAGCTTTCTGCTTCTTAACTTTGCTAACTTTACCAACAGTGTTAATTATAAAGCGTTGCTGGCCGCCAGCCTGTCTCGTGTAAGTAGCACTGTACTTTATTTTTAATCTTCTTTGGTTTAACAACTTCGTAACTTAATCAGCTCCCCGCTGTCACAAAAGTCAAATGCTCCGAGATAACAATTATTAGTAAGTGTTCGTGTTATCCAGCCTTGTAGACGAACTGAAATGTTTTTGTTTTTCAATTATCGTTTATGTTACTTGCCTTTCAAGTACGTCGTATTTGGTATTAATGTGTAATGCATAATATAAATGCATATTTGCATGTGTTGCAATTTGGCTGTACTCCCGCTGCTGAAACAATAAAATTTGTCTATACCAGGTGTTCCAGCCGGAGATATCGAAGCACTACGGCAAGAGCGAGTGGCGCGAAGACCTCAAGACTCTGCTCAAGACGACTGGGCTTCAGAACAAGACGGCGGCGTTCCTCATCACAGACTCACAGATCAAGGAAGAGTCTTTCCTCGAGGACATCGACGCCTTGCTCAACTCCGCCGAAGTTCCCAACATGTTCGCTGCCGAAGAAAAAGCCGAAATGATGGAAGTGAGTAGCTAGTAAACATAGAGGCTTCTAACAGCAACTATTGTATTTATATAGGCCTATTCTATTCTATGTAAACCATTATTGCATGACATACTTTCTTTTTATCTGTATGTTTATAGCTGAGTTAAAAACAAATGTCACAATGCTGTACGCATTTCATTGGCTCGATGTCACTGACCTGATTAGGTTCAGGCTGTTCGTCTAGGTGCCAGCACAGCATGGTTCCTGGATATCTGATCGATTTTTGCCAACCTGTCTCCAACATCGACGGCTACAGACGTCTGCGATCTGCACATCGTGTTCAGCTGCAGGTTTTGCGGATCGGAATGTCAACTACACATGAAGACATGTGTTTGGACATGCCGGTTTATCTACTTGGAACCATTTTGTGAACTATAAAAATGGCAGCCCACACATTCTTCTAAACGTTATCTCAAACATTTTTACTTCTCTTTCTACAATCACACCGCGTTGGACGTTATTTAGACTTAACGCGCTATATAACTTATTTACTTACTTACTTACTTACTTAGCGTTGTGGTGGTTAGGGCGTTCTGGCGCACGCCAAGTCGGCGGCGGCGAATAAGAACACGGAGTTGACTCCGCTGGCAATCTACGCCTACTTCGTCAGTCGGTGTCGTGAGAACCTGCACATTATCATTGCGTTCAGTCCGATCGGCAGCGCGTTCCGCAACCGCCTGCGTCAGTACCCATCGCTCATCAACTGCTGCACAATCGACTGGTTCCAGGTTCGAACTGTCTTTATATGCAGTTTTCGTAGTTATTAGGCGACATCGCTGAAAGCTATGGCAACATAATTATGTTAGCATAGCTTGATCATTCGTCTGTCTGTACGTCCGTCGCACTCGTGGCTCGTGCTTGTGCCGTCTTTACAATTGCCGCCATCTTGGGGTTTTTAGTGGCTAACGTGCTTTGTCAAAAGAGTACTTCCCCCAAACATTATTTGTGCAAGTTTTAGTGCTCACAACCAGATGTGAGCGATTTCGCTGAAATATGCCGTTATCTGCTGAAGTGTTATTCATACCAGTCAATCATGCAGTTATAACTGCACGACTGACTTGTTTTCACGTTCGAATTGTCCTCGTGTTTTTGATTATTAGGCGGCATCGCTGACAGCATTAGCAGCGATGACGACTATTGTGACAGACGTTACCGTCTGTTCGTCTGTCCGTCTGTCGCAGTCATGTACCCTCGTAAAGTTTTTGAATGAAGTGAGATACCGTTTGCTATGGACGCTTTTGTGGCCCCGTAACATTGCATCATCATCATCATATATTCGTTTAATGTAAAGTTGACAAGCACAACTTTCAATAACGCAAGCACAAGATACATAATAAATCCAAAAGCATGCAAGCGGAAGCGTCATACAAGGGCCACGGTCCTCCATAGAAGGTGAGATTTGAGGTTACAACGGTTGACACCTCAGTCAGCAAATCCAAGCTTTACTTGTCTGCATTTATTGTTTGCTTTAAATTATTAATCTCTTTGTTGCTAAGCTTTATAATGTGCCTTCGGCAGTTTCGAAACATTTTAGGCGTAAAAACGCTAGCTATAAAGAAATACATCGACTTCTTTTTTTCAAGGATTGAATGCTTTTTTCCTTAGGCCTACTTTTATGATGCAGCATTTACTCCAAGGTTTATAAGGTATAGACGCTACCCGTGTGGTTAGTGAGGTTATAGCTAGTCTACAGCGACGTGTGGGTGGTGGGGAGTGGGAACTTAGTGCAGGTTTCTCGTCAGGTGGCGTTGCTGTTGCTGCTGGTTTTAGCCGTGGCCGGAGGATGCGCTGGAGCGAGTCGCCTACAAGTTCCTGGAGGACGTCGACATCGAACCTGATGAGAAGACATCGACCGTGAAGCTGTGTAAATACTTCCACACCAGCGCCGCTCAGCTGTCTAGCAGGTCCATATTTACATTTTCTTTTTCTTCTTCTTCTTGATGGCCGACTCTTATCAGAACGTTGTCGTACTGACGACTTGACGCCAAGCATCACCCCGTCTTTAGCTTTCCTTCAGGTAATGTGTACTTCAAAGTTCTGGGGTTGAACGTTTTCGTCAGTTATTGTACTCAACTAGTTTTTGCTCATTACATATGACCGTCGCTGACGCATGACACGTGGAAAGTGGAAATTTCAAACTAGGCTACTAGCACTAGCACTCATGACAGACGTGGTATTTTGTACCTATAACGGCCCGTCGCTGTTACAGCCTGTTGCTAAGCTGTAACAGACGGTTCGCTAGCGACGTATCTTGGGTGCTGTTATACGTCGATCGTACGATAAAAAACGATAAATGAGAATAAAACTTGATGATTACAAAACATAGGTTGCAACGTTTGTGTTTTTATTTTATTTAAAGATTAATGGCTAAAGTGTGTGTAGGCTTTTTATAAAACTCGTATCAAAGCTACGGAGCATCGCCTGCCATAGCTTGGACAGTGTTACTTGCCACCCTACACAGGTGAACGCTTGCAGCCAGACAGACTCGATTCAACTACCCTGGAGGATGGAAGGCTGAGTTGACCTAAGCGACTGGTTACACACCGAGATGGCTTACCTGCCCGCAGACAGTCACTTATTGAAATAGTAACAGTGCCGGGCATACAGCAACTTTGGTGATCAGACAGAACACATTAGCCACTAGACCACGCTGTTATTATAATCACTTTTAGCAACTCTATTACTGAGTGTTGTTTGACTGTATTGGTTCACAGGTTTCTGTTCATACTTGGTCGTCATACATACATCACGCCGACATCATATCTGGAGCTCATCTCGTCGTTCAAAGCACTCATCACGCAGAAACAGCTGTCGACGATGCAGTCGAAACAGAGATATGTCGTCGGTCTGGAGAAACTGGCTTTCGCTGCTTCAGCCGTAGGTTTCTTTCACTGTCACATCTTCACTGCACCAAGCCCATGCATGTATATACGATATGAGACATAAAATGACGATGGGATATAACGCAAGCATGATTCAGATATACACTGATGCATTGTTTAATGCTTCTTTGCTGGAATGACAGTCGGGACGATTGTTTTTTTTGCTGCTAGATGTTGCTAAAATGTAAATAAATCAGTTGATGAATTTTATGCTTCATCATTGTTCCAACCTATGAGCTTATTCAGAGATATCATATATGTATCAGCAGCTTCGTCAGTTAAAAAAGTTGAGTTGTTGTGGGAACGAGTTGGGGACAGGAAGTTGCAATTATTTGACAGACGTACAGCTACACATTTCTTATAGAGGAGATTTTAGGTGCTTAGAATTTTAATTTTGCCTTTAAATTTCGCAAACTGGGAGATTTTCAGCTCCAACTTTTGTATTTATGGAAGAAAATTTTCGGGCAAGCAGATAATTTTGCGACAGGTTAAAATTTAAGGGGAGAGGAGCAAATGTGTTATTGCCCCCGTGCTATGAGACGCCACTGTGACATGTCATAGTAGTTCAGTGTGATGTGGTTGGCTGTCAGGTGGCGGACATGCAAACGGAGCTAGAACTGCTGCAGCCGCAGCTTGTGGTTGCTGCTGCGGAGAATGAGAAGATGCTGGTCATCATTCAGCGCGAGTCCAAGGATGTCGAGACCGCCAGCGAGAGGGTATACCGCGACTGCACAGAATGGCATCACCATCCGCAGTGGTTTAGTTGATGGGGGAAAGCAAGGGAACGTTGTTTCCCCATTTGTTTTTGGGAGAGAACGAAAATACAGAACTGCGTCACCATATGCGGTTTCCGAGGTGCAGAAATGCTTTAAAATAAGTTTGCGGCCAAGGCTTCGTTTCAGACACCGCCGAGAGAGCTTACAGCGCTCCCTAGACTCCCTAGCTGGGGCCCTACTTTCAAAGGGAAGTTGAAGCTTGTCCCCATCTTTTCCATGCTTATCCCCTTTATCATATTCCCTGTTCGCTCCCTTTGTCCCTGCACTGACTCTCCCCATTTTTGGACCTGCCTTATGAAATTAGGCATACTTCCGATCACGGTGCAAAATTTCGCGTCGATCGCCGATGGAGTTCGGAGATACCTGGGCGAAATAAATAAATTAATTAATTAACGAACATCTGTGGTAAAGCACAAGCCTGCTGGGAACTACCGTTCCGGGCGAACTAATACAACTCTTTTTATTAGTAGAACAAGAAACTAAAATTCGATCAAGTTTACGTTGAGTTTTGGGGGTGTGTTTACCCAATAAAACGCCTGTTTGTAGGTGCGAGGTGAGGAAGCGTTGGCGAATGAGCAAGCGGCCGAGTCGCAGGCGCTCAAAGAAGAATGTGAAGCTGATCTAGCTGAGGCGATCCCCGCGCTGAACGCTGCACTGGCTGCGCTAGACACGCTGAAGGTTACACCCACCGTTGTTTTATGATGTAAATGCTATTTACTGTGGCTCTGTTGCTTTTATGTCTTGTTCTGTATTACACTTTGCGTGATCGGAGTCGGGTCTGTGACGTGGCTTGCAGACATACCACCACCTGAGGCGTTTTTCGCCGACCGTACTTGAGCAACGGTCGAGCTGTTGACATGGTTCTCATTCGTCGTCCGTCTGTCGTCCGTCGGTCACGTATGAATTGTGGCTAAATGGTAAGTCGTAGGGGGTGGTATATAAAGATCGACTGACAAAGTCGACAAGCGTAGTTGGAAGAATAACTCCTCCACAATGGTGCAATTTCGATCTGTTGTATTTTTTGTTTTATTAAGGATATGTTTGATTGATTTTACATTGATTTGCTGCATTGTTGTCTTCAGTGTTTGCATTTTTTGTTCATTAAACTTACTCGGTTGTTTTGTAACAAATAGCGTAAAAAAATTCCTATGCTTCCAGTTGCTTTTCATCGTTAACATCATCCATTCCTAAAATTTTTCTTAGACCCCTCATTATATTGGTGCAGTTTTTGTTTGCTTTCACAGTTTTACTTAAACAAAATTCTTTACAGTTTGTTACGCTGCAATATTATATTTTACTTTTCGTAGGTAAGCCAGTACTATTTAGTGTTCTATAAGCTGTTGTGTGGAATGTCATGAAACAAAAATGTAAAAAAAATTAAGTTATCTTCTTCCTACGTTTTCGCTAGACTGCAACTGGTAGCAACAGGAATTCCTTTCAGGCCGAATGCAATGGATGTGCAGAATGTTGCACAAAGTTGTGAATGGACTTGACAGTTTTAAGAAAGCACGTTTATGTGCTACGAAGAACAGATTTTAATTTATGACATAACTGATAACATAGAAGCGTGCTATGCTTTGTTAAACAACTTTTGGTTTTGGCAGTAATTGTGCGCGCCGTTTTTTTTGCGTGCAGCCGTCCGACATCGCGGTGGTGAAAGCCATGAAAAATCCGCCGGCTGGAGTGAAGCTTGTCATGGAGTCAGTCTGCGTCATGATGGGCATTCAACCACAGAGGGTTAACGATCCCGCCGGAACTGGGAGAAAGGTATCGCTGAGTGCAAACTTTGCTTTGAAGTTGCAGAAGAAATTGCCAATTGCAACTGTGTTTATTGTTTTTTTTTTTTAAATTTTTGGTACCGGCAACATAGAAGAAGCGGAAAATAAAATGCAAAATAAAATTGACTGTGGCAAATATGGCAGTAGTTCTTCATAGACACTTCTGCTTGCATGCTTTTGAATTTATTTTGTATCTTGTACTTGCATTGTTGAAAGTTGCACTTGTCAACTTTGCATTAAACGAATATATGATATGATATGATGAAGACACAGCACGTAATTTATTGCACAGAGAAAACAGACTGGTAAAAACTCACATAATAAAAATGCAGAAAAGATTTTCAAAAACACGAGACATAACAGCCAGAGTGACAGCAGCAGAATACAACTTTCTGAAAATATTTAGATACTGAGACAGATTTACTGTTGTTGAAAACTTAAACGTTTTAACAGTCTTAACAATTTTATTGTGTACAGTTTATTTAATAAAATTCCAGGGATACGTGTTTTTTTGCAATAACAATTGTAATTTACTTTAATAAATCTATTTGTAGGTTTATTGTGTATGGCATTTATATTACATAAAACGAACTAAGTTACTGCCCCTCATTAAGTTTATCCAGAACGTTGTTTTGTTAGATTCTAGATTACTGGGCAGCGTCTCTGAAACTTCTCGGTGACATGAACTTTCTCAAGAATCTAAAGGAGTATGACAAAGACAACATCCCGGTCGGTATTTCTTTGCAGTAACAGTTATCTGTTGTTTTTAAAAATGTTTTTATTCATCAAAAAGTACATTACTAGCAAACAAACCAAGAAAAATTATAACTTTACTAAGAATTAAAGCTTATTTTTAGCTTTCTGAAGGTTGAAGCTGTCAGATGGCTTTAGCAGAAGTATTTGAGCTCAGAATTTCCACACTTTGTTAGTACAAAAATTTTGATTTAGGAATTTTACATTAACAAGTCCAAAATATGTCAGATATGGAGAAATCGGCTGATAATTCAAAAATTTTGCTAGTTTTGACTAAATTTTCAGTTTGTTTTTGTCGACTGTCACACACATGCAGATAACGCATACACCATGTTGAAGTCAAAAACCAGTTTAAAGGTCAGGACACTACTACCAAGGCAGACGCATGCACAGACAGTGCGCTGATGTAATCTGATCTGCTGCATTAGATGAGACAATTATCAATTTTCTTGTCGCAGATTTTCTGTAGTGTATATGCACCATTATGAGTATTGCTTGACAGTTGATGGAAGCTGTGGCAGTGAGGTTTTCAAAACAAAACATAAATAATATCTCATAAAGTCACAGAAAGAAAAATCATCAGCAGTGTAGTCCGAGTGATGTGCGCTGATGTACAGCTTGCGTACATGGCGAAGATTCGCAAGGAGTACGTGAAAAACCCAGAGTTTGATCCGACGAAGGTGGCGAAGGCTTCGTCGGCGGCCGAGGGTCTGTGCAAGTGGGTGCTGGCGATGGAAATCTACGATCGAGTCATCAAGATCGTCGCGCCCAAGAAGGTGAAGCTGGCCAAGGCTGAGGCCGACCTGGCGGCGACGATGGAAAAGCTGGAGAAGAAGCGTGCCGAGCTCAAGGAGATCGAGGCGAGGCTGGCCACTCTGCAGGAAACGTTCAGAAACATGGTCGACGAAAAGAACAAGTTAGAGTTTCAGGTGAACTGAGTCGGTTTCTTATTGACAAAACTCTTTCTGCAAAAAACGGTTGTATGTGGGCCACTTTTTGTTCATATAAACCCACCAGAAGTTTGTTATGATGTAAGCATATATTTCTACAGCCTTCGTTTATGTTATTGAGGTTTTTTTGCTGATATGCTGCTTACTTGAGTTCAGCGGCCAGTGTGCTCAGTCAGCTCACTAAATGAGAACATCGTCGTTATAGACCTGGTGTAAATTCAGTATCAGATATAATTTTTAGTCATCGAGAAATACGTGCATGGAACAAAACAATCTGCCAGAGCAATTCGTTTTTGCATCTGTTAATGCCTTTTGGCAATCACCCCCTGGATGTGTTTTAGCTGTATAGCTTTTGTGAAGTGTATTTTACTTAGTAGATATGTTGAGTTGTTTAATGGTTTAATGTGATGTAAGTGATTTTGTTGTTTTTTTGCCAAATAAAGCGATTGATCAATTGAAACGCAAATTAAGAGACAGACGCGAAGGCGCTGTTCGTTGACGGTGGTACGTGTTGTTGTTGCTTGTGTTTGTGAAGGTGGATCTGTGTGCGAAGAAGCTAGAACGCGCTGAAAAGCTGATTGGAGGTTTGGGTGGAGAGAAGCAGCGATGGACCGAGGCTGCGGCTAACTTCCAGCACATCTATGACAACCTGCTCGGTGACGTGCTGGTCTCTGCGGCGTTCGTTGCTTACCTCGGCCCGTTCACGCTTGCCTTCAGAGAACAGTGCGTCGCCGAATGGCTCAAGACTATCACGGTAATGTGGCGCATTTGGCCGTTGATCGCAAGCTGTGACTTTTGAATGGAAAAGCTAGTAATTAATAACTAAGGTGGTATAAACAGGGCACTCACTATCACTCTAAGCCTGCTATTTTAGACATACTGTTTGCAGTTCACAACGGCAAAAGTATTTTTTTAGATTTTAATTATATATCTTGGTTATGTCTATCGCAGAATGTGACTTTTTAATTGAAGGGAAAAGATAAGAATTAATAACTAGTGTAGTATGAATTGGGCACTCACCATAAACTTACTGCTTTAGACGTAGGCCTACTACTTTTAATTGTCATTGAACAAGCTATTTTTTAGATTTAAATTTAGAGTTAAAACCATATTTTTATAGCGCCATTTCTAGGGATTGTCACAGACGTGAAAAGATGGGGGATTTGCTTCAACTGCTTAGTGCGGTTAGACGACCTCGGATTCTTTGTTTTAATGCCTTGTTTTTTTGTGGCTTGCACTTGCAGTCTAACCGCATTCCATGTTCATCGGACTTTTCATTCACCAAAACGCTGGGCGAACCGATCAAAATCCAGGCGTGGAACATTGCCGGTCTGCCCCGGGATAGTTTCTCTGTCGACAATGGAGTCATCGTGGCCAACTCTCGCAGATGGTAGGCACAATGGCACACTGATTATATTGATTATATTCGGTTTGGGAATTTAAAACGGGGGCGCTGAAATCGCAGGAGTGGACATCGCGGCACCAAGTAGCAGGGGTGGACATCGTGGGAGTGGACAACGCGGGAGTGGACATCGCGGGAGTGGACATTGCGGGAGTGATTGGTAGTAGAAAGCTCTCATGTGGCCTATAACCATGAAACGGAACGCTATGTTTTTTGGACATGTCAACTCAAAGAATGTGAATAGTGGAGATTTTTGGATATTTATGATGCTACTAAATACTGAAAAAGTCAAATGCAGTAAAAAATACGCATCGCAAACGTGTGAATGTGTGTGAAATAAAGCACACAAACAGTCTACATTAGTAGCAAAGTTCACACTACTATCTCTAATTAAAAGCACTGTCTCTAATGAAAAATACGCATCACCATTGTGATCATACCACGACACACCGGACACCCTGCATCCATCTCAGCAACTTGCATTGCACAGTTTTCACAAAAGCGTGCGTGCCCACACGGCACCAATGCGAACCCCTCACGCGGTGCAATCAGACACACCTCGCAGAATTGTGACTCTGTCACGGCCGACGCTAACGACGTTGTTGATTTTGATCGCTGCTTATTGCTGTTTCGCTACTCCCTCAATGTCCACTCCCGCGATGTCCACCCCTGCATTTTTGACCGTGCCACAATGTCCACTTTCGCGATTTTAGTCGCCCCTTTAAAACAGTATCTTACTCCGATCGCTCACTAGCTGTAGTGAATGCTGCTGTAAGACTTTTTGCACTTTTTCTGGTGACCTTACTGTGTCTCAGTGTAGGCTTGTTTTTGTCGTTTTAAAGGTTTTGTTTAAACGTTCTGGATTTAACTTTTTTTTGATTTATGTTTGATGTTGCAATCGATGCAGATGTGTATTTGGAACTGTGATAAGGGCCTCGAAAGCCCGTGTACGATTATATTGGCCCATTATAACGCAAGCCCCCACTGAATAGACCCCCAGTTCAAACATTATTTGCGCTTGTCGCCGGTGCCTCTATGGCAGGGGCAGGTGCCCCGAAAAAAATTAAGAATTCCACTAGGTTCTCGCTGTCCTGGAACACATCTGTGATGCCATTGGAGTTACCAAAGTAACGCCGGCGTTCTGCTGTTCACTTTGGACAAAAGGAAAGTTAGTGTTCTGCTGTGTTTTTTCCATTTTCAAAATGAGGACGGATTAGAGACGTTGTCTGTAGCTTGGTGTCGTAAGGGTAGGGTGTCATACTTACGATCGATAGGTCGTGGGTTCGAATCTTGGTTGGGTCGCTGTCAAGTGGTTACTACTTGGATGGGTGACTGTCAGCGGACAGACTGGTAAACCATCTCGTCTCGGTATATGACCACCACCAAGGTCAACGTCGTGGTCGACGTCGCTGATGCTGTGCGAGTTCTTGGAGTTGTCGTCACGCCGGATCTGAGTCTGGATAAGCACGTTACTGCCATTACTAAGTGCTTCTTCCAGTTGCGTCAGCTGCGCCGAGCTTGACGGTCACTCGACGATGAGTCTGTGGCGACTGTAGTCCACGCATTTGTCACTAGTCGTATAGACTATTGCAATGGTCTATTGGCTGGCGCACCGAAGGTGGTGACTGACAAGCTGCAGCGCGTAATGAACTCGGCAGCGCGTGTCATTACAAACACACGGAAGTTTGACCACGGTCTGTCACACGTCCGACATGAAATCATACACTGGTTGGATGTACCAGAGCGTGTCACGTTCAAGCTATGCTTGTCTGTCTACCAGTGTCTGCATGGAATGGGACCGCCATATCTGTCGGAGATGTGCTTACCGATCTCGTCGTTGCCTGGCCGTCGTCATCTGCGTTCTGTTGTCCGTGGACAACTCACCGTTCCTCGTTACAGACTTACAACAGCTGGCAGAAGGGCATTCTCTTTCGCTTGCCCGTCAGCATGGAACAGTCTCCCGACGTACCTGAATGATCACACATTTAATCTGGACTCTTTTAAACGCTTCCTTAAATCATTTTTGTTTCAGATGTACTGATAACGCATTCAGCGCACTAGAGATTTCTTCAAAATGATAGTGCGCTATATAAATGTTCACTTATTATTATTATTATTATTAACTCAGCCTTCCATCCCTTTGGGGTAGGTAAATCGAGTACCATTCTGTTTGGCTGGGGTTAAGGCGGGGCACGTTCACTTGGGTCGGGTGGCAGGTAACGCTCTGTGATCCCTTATAGCAGGTGACGCTCCGTACATTTGCGATGAGTTTCTCATAAACAGCTATACAAATCTTTTTACACGCGAAAGCAGGTACTGCTATAGCGCGTCTTAGCCATCGCAATCCTGTCTGTCCGTATGTCCGTCACACGGGTGGATCAGTCATAAACGGTGCAAGCTAAAATCACCAAATCTTTGCTGTCGGCTGCCTGGAAGACTCTAATTTCAGGATCCGTAAAAATTTTCCATAAAAAAAAATCGTCCCAAGCGAGGGCGGAAATGACAGGGGGTAGAAAAAAATTTGCAATTTTCAGCCAATAAGTCGCTGTATCTCAGAAAGGGTGCGAGATAGGGCCTAGGTTACTATTAGTCACTAATAGGAAGTCGTACACGGGCTTTCGATTTACGGCGCACACTTCAAGAGTATTGCAACGAAATGGCTGGAACTGCTATAGGCTTTCGCGCATCTCGTTAACATTAGCTCTAATTTCTTGTAACTTTTAATTTTTAATGAAAACCGTGGAGCTTCGGCTTATCATTTCCACGTTATATCTGATGTACACATTGTACAGGCCACTGATGATCGATCCACAAGGTCAGGCAAATCGTTGGACGAAGAACATGGAGCGCAACAACCACCTGTCGGTGATCAAGTTGACGGACGCCGACTATTCACGGCATCTCGAGAACTCCATCAGCTTCGGCAACCCGCTTCTACTCGAGAACGTCGGCGAGGAGCTCGACCCGTCGCTGGAACCTCTGCTGCTCAAACAGATCTTCAAACAAGGTCTGACTGATTCACACTCAACAGCGGCAGAGTGGGTTAAATATGGTTGGGAGGGGAGCAAGAAATTGCAGTTTCTTCAACCTTCTAATTTTTAGTCTAAATGTTTTTAAAGTGCAAAATTTTGAGCCCAAATTTTGCGCTTTTGGAAGAGTATTTTTATGACAAGAAGTAAACTTTACGAAAAAATGGAATTTAATGTGCAACCCCTTTTTATTCTTCTGCCATGACACCACTGCCACTCATCAGAAATTTTTTTGAAAATTTTAGATTTGTTCTTAAATTTTCCAAATACAGATTTGTTTTGAATATTTTGAACATTTTGTAAACAATGTTTTTTTAAAATAAATAGTTGCCCAGGCAGTTGAAATAATGATAAAACGTTTTGGTATTATATCTCAGTAAAGTTTCTTGAGTGTGGTGCTTATTTGCTGCTTATTTTTACTTACTGATTATCAGATTTGTGCATTTTGGGGAATTCGTTTTTAAGCACTTTTGTTGTACTTACTAGGTCAAGTATTTATGTCTATCAACTTTTTTTCATTTCTCATTTTTTGAAATGTGAACTTGACAATTATGGTGACACGTTTGTATTACATAAAGAAAATTTTGTGGCATTTATTGAGCCAAATATTTTGATTTGCGTTGATTATTACATCAACGTTAACTGATATCACTAACCGTGCCAATTTGATGTAGGCCTAACTGTTTTAATTTTTTTCAGCTTATTTTTTGATGGAGCTTTTTTGCTATCTTGCGTTTTTTTTACCTTTGTGGTTTGGTGCCATATTTTTAAATCTTGCATTTTTTGTCACATTTTTTGCTTTCCATTTAGGTTGAATCTCAAAAGTGATTTTTGAGACTTGTACTGTACAGTGGGCGGGCGCACGTTTATATTGCAATCAGGTGGTGTTGAGATGATTCGTCTGGGGGAGACTGTGATCGAGTACAGCAAGGACTTCCGCTTCTACATCACGACGAAGCTGCGCAACCCGCACTACCTGCCAGAGGTCGCCACCAAAGTGTCGCTGCTCAACTTCATGATCACACCCGAGGGTCTTGAGGACCAGCTGCTGGGCATCGTCGTAGCCAAAGAAAGGTCCGCTTGCTCGCCTCGTCGACAGTACTTTTAATATAAGAAAATTTTTATTCGCCATAAAATCATGTGGCACAACAAGAAAAGAATGCGGTCAAAGTCTAAAGTTGTCTGAAATCGCGTCCATTAAGACGACAAATGAATAATGTCTGCTCCATGCAGTGTATGAGAAACAGAGTGAAAGAGGCAGTGTTTGATATACACCGTGGTCCATTCGTTAAAATGTCCCCGAATTCTCACCACTGAAGTTATCGTAACCGTAAAAAGTTCGTAACGTTTCGTTTTTAAAAAAAGATTTTGCACGTACCTGCGTTCCAAGAGTGTATGTGCATGTTTTTATGGCTGGCTGTAGGCCGGAGTTGGAGGAAGAGCGTCAAACGTTGATCGTGACGAGCGCCAACAATAAACGTCAACTGAAGGAAATCGAAGACAAAATTCTCTACACGCTTTCCGCGTCTGAAGGCAACATTCTCGAGAATGAAACTGCGATCCAGATTCTTGACTCTTCCAAGATTCTCTCCGACGAAATCGCCAAGAAACAGAAGGCACGCGCCAAAATATACATTTCATGGCTTATTTTGGCACCGGATATTTATCCGGCAGCTGGATGAATAGTTTAGCGGCTGCGGCTAGTTGTAGCTAGCCGCCAGGCTATCTATCTGGCAGTCGTATATGACGGCCTTAGCTGGTACGAGCACCCAAGGATGCTCCTACCTGGTACTGGCACGCGGTCGTAGAAAAACCCCACTGAAGTGAAGGTATCATTTCCACTGAGATTCCGACCAGATAGTTTTTACGCTGGCTCCTGCTGGGCCCTTGTCTGTAAAAAGACCTAAAATTGGTACTTTTCCATACCCTTGTTTCGCCTGGATGATGCCCGTTTCTGATCTTGATCCGTGGATCATGCAGGGTTCGTGGATCATTCGGATTCGATCCAGTGAAAACGTGCGCAATATCTCACTGGCAATTGCCATACGTGTCTGTTTGAACTTAATGCAGTTTGCTCGCAGGTCGTCTGTAGTGGGATAGAAGGAATTGTTGCCAGATGGCGCCACGTGTTCCTCAGCTACACTGAAAACCCTGGAGATGGCAGGAAGTGTGCTTAATGAAAATCTTTATTCACCATCACTGGTAGCACAACAAAATAATTTTGTTAGCAGTACTCTCCCCAGATAAGATGTTGTTGACAGCTTTGCGAGCAGTGTAAATTGCATGACTGCAGCCAATGCCTTTTTTGAAACCAAATTGGTTATCATTGGAAATTAATAATGACTGGAATCTATCAAGAAAACAGTGCTCGAAAAGCTTAGACAAAACAGGGCTTAATGCCATTGTGTGGCCGTCCAATTAAACAGAGGCCGTATTACGTGCGTTGCTTGTCCGCCTGTCTACCGGTTGTCTTATACGGGCTCCTAACTCGAAAATGAAAGGACGCAGAAAAAAACCGCGACATCGGTAACTTCGTTCTACAGTGTGGTCGGAGTAACCGCCGCTGTCCCAACTTTAGGCTTAGTTTAAAGTCAAAGGTCAGGGAAGACAGCCGCATAATATGTTGGCACAGGGCCGTCACGTGTTTCTAGTCGGTTGCTGCTGCTGGAGCAGGTTGCGGAGGAGACTGAGAAGAAGATCGACGAATCACGCCAAGGATACCGTCCAATAGCGAAGCACTCAAGCATTCTTTTCTTTTCCATAGCCGACCTGCCCAACATCGACCCAATGTATCAGTATTCTCTCACTTGGTTTATCAACCTCTACGTCGCCTCCATTCAAGAAAGGTTAGCTACGCTGAATTATGTTATAAGAAAAATTAAATAAACAGATTCATGGGAACATGCTGCAATTTGTAGCATTTGGCGTTAACTTCTAATGAAGTTTGAACTAATTAGGCACAGAAATAAATCCACAATATTTGACATTAATTATTAGTCGATTTTTGTTCATGTTATTGTTACGTCTGTGTCTATTACTGAGATTAGGATAATATAGCAACGGATACATGCAATAGGCCAATCGATAGTCTACATTTCTCTAAATACATTTCTGTATGTACACATAATAGCGTTTATCAGGCACTGCAGTTAGCAGTGATGTGGGTTAAGTTTCTACAGCTGTAGGCCTATGTTGCATACGCTCTGACGTGCAGCAACAGGTCTAAGACACTCGATCGCCGGCTGAGGTATATCAGGAATCATTTTCAGTTCAGTCTGTATGAAAACGTCTGCCGGTCTCTGCTGGCGAAGCACAAACTTCTCTTTTCGTTTATGCTCTGGGTTAAACTCGGCATGTGAGTACGCGCTCGGCAGAAGAACTCGCTGGCCATGTACCTGCGCTTCAGACGCTGCTTTCAACTGATGCAGTGCTTGTCATGAATGCATGTTCAAACGCTATTTGCTTCATGCTAAGGACGAAGCTACAGCGTATTAGAATCTTGTGTGCTTCTGCGCTTCATAGATGTACTGTGTGTGCATCTTGTTACAAATGTGAAATTGTTCTGAGACGTTGTACTTCCGCAGTCAAACTGATGCTGTTGCGTGCGTGGCGATTTGCTAGCTTATTGTTTATTGTCGTCGTCTTCCAGCGTTTTCCGTGTGTCGCCCGCTCTTTTTACCTTTGACGACGAAATTACATTGTTGGATCTATCTGTTTGTGCACAAGACAGCTCAGAGCGTTAGGAACGGTTTCTGTTGAAATTTTTCATAGTGGGTTGGCGGGTCGTGATTATGGTGGCAAGCCGTATTTTTGTGCATTTTGAAAAAAAGTTTTTACTATGAGTTTATAAGATGTGAACTTAGACTTCGTTATGTTCGCCAGGTGGCAGGCTCACCGTTTTTTGCGGAGGTTTGAGAGCTGCGTTCGCTTCTGATTGCTGCATTGACGGCGCAGCAATCGATGTGCTTGGCTTTAGTTTGAATGCTTGTTTATGTGTACTGTATACTGTTTATGTATGTATGTTTACTGACAGCTTTGGTGTTTGGTGGCAATACAGTGTGTTCAGAAAAAAATGAGACTCCTAAAAATAGTGAAATAACAATCACGGATTTGCACACAATCGAGTAAAAATTTTACACGCACAATGCAACATCTACTTTGTTCACCACCACGACATTTCATAGATATCTGTGATTGTATTATTTTCAGTTTTCAAAGTGCTGTCAAATGTGCGATTTTATCACCACCTTTTTCTGACATCATCAGTAAATGCACAAAATGTTATCAGAAGAAAATCGAAGTTTCGTAAAAAATGCTCATAGTTGAAGATGGATGTGGGATGCTAGAAGATTAGTGGCTAACCTGACTGACGTAATGTGAATCGCTGCGTCGTTTGGATGCTTGATTCAGCATCAAGTCGAAGATCCTCGAGCGTCGTCTGCGCAATCTCTCCAACCACTTCACCTACAGCCTGTACTGCAACGTCTGCCGATCGCTCTTCGAGAAACACAAACTGCTTTTCTCCATCGTCCTTGGTTACAAAATTCTTAAGTGAGTAAATCAGTGAAATTCTTTTGTGCACGGTTTGTGAACTATTTTTGTGGCGAGAATCTTTATGACGCATTATTTTTCTTTTTTTTGCGGATATTTGCTATACTTTGGCCTAACATTTTTTTCTGGGTGATCTGAGGATTTGACTGTTTTTCTGTCTTCTCTCCTTTTGCTTCTTTGCCTTTTTTCTTTTCGCCTTTTTATCTATTTTTTATGTTTTCATCTTCTTTCACTTTTTCTTTTATCAAGTCTAGCATACAGTGGTTGTCGGGGAATGCGGTGTAAGTTTTTTCAGTCCAGAGGGCTCTGAGGCAGAACCACGGCCGCAAACGTATTTTGACGCATTTTGATGCATTCCCGGCTTTTGGAACACATTTTACGGCTTCATTTGTAATCGTCAGTGATTATGACCACAGTGGCCGTTCTTGTGGCTTTTCTTCGTTGATTGTGGTTGCTAACGCTGACTGACTTCGTGAGCTTACTTTGCAATTGTAACAGCATGCGTATCAATATTTCATTGATTAGGCTGAATTGCTGACGGATAATCTGGTGTTGATGATGATTTTGTTATATCAGTTCAAGTCACGTGCAGTATGAACTTACCCACAGCGTAATTAATTGTAATTGAACATTCTGCTTAATTGGTTAGCATAATAGCGTTTCGTGCTTATTATATTGTTTGTGCGTACTAGCTGACTAACCAGTGATATTTTCGGAGAATTTGTGGTGTAATATTTTGCACGATTCGTTTATTTACGATTTATATACAGAGGACAAGGAATAAATCGCAGGCTTCGGCGGACGTTTGAGTGGCTTATTTTAAAGTGTTTTTAATATCATAAACGCAGTATATTGCCTGCAATTGATCAATTTATGTCTGACGAAAAGTTGTAGCGTTTGCTTTTTATTTCAATCACTACAATCAGTTAGTAAGTTTATTTAGCATACTTGTGCTGGGTAGCCGAATAGCTGAATAATTGTAGTGCAAAAAAAACATTAACAGTCCATAAGTGCAAATAGAACAATAATAGCATAATACAATGATAAAAAATCTTTAAAAAGCAAAGATAGTATTTGGGTTGAGTGGAGCTATATAGATGATTAGTATTTATTGAGAGCAAAATTTACAAATGCTTGAAACTTTTTTGTTCATGAGGTTGGACGAGGGAAAAGTGTACTGGAATGTAGCCTGGAAGTTGCAGAAGTGTTTCAAGGGGGTAGGGTGATGTAGACATTAAGCCAGATTACGCATGTTTTGGAAGAAAAATCGGAAAAGTTTATCTCGCTTGTCTTTTAGTGGGTTTTGAGCAGCGACATATAAGAGATTAGAATATGACATGCCACAGGTAAAGTTGAAGATGACATGTAGGCCTACTGCTTTTTTGGACTGATTCTATTTGCTCAGATTGCGCGTGTGCTGTCTGCAGCACATTGCAGAAAATTTATTTTTACCAATTCAGAACACCTTGTCTTCATCTTTTTTCTCTTTTTTCATTTTTTCTTTTTTTTCTTTTAACCTTTTTCGCTTATTTTTTCTCTTTTTCTCGAGAGTTTACAAACGAGTCCAGGTGGAGATCGACAGCCTAACTGTTAATGGTGCATTTTTAGGTTTAAAAATAGCGTTTTTTGCTGAGCAATTTTTTGAAGTTTTTCTATGAACCAAGTTTCTCATGAGTGGCATATAGGCAGCCCCCGCCGCACCGTCGCCGACTGCACTGCAGTGTATTTACGGCGCCGACTCGTGTAACAAACAGTCTGCGCTCTGTGCTGTGCGACTGTCATTAGCTCGAAAGACGAACTCAGTCAGGAGGATTTCATGTTCTTCTTGACCGGCGGCGTTGGTCTAGAGAACCAACACGCGAACCCCGCTAGCGGCTGGTTGTTGGAGAAAAGCTGGGACGAACTCTGTCGCCTGGACGAACTGTCGAAAACGTACAACGGCATTCGGTAATACGTATCGTCTAATTCCTGAACCATCACTGAGTAGCGGCGGTAGTTTTAATAAGCTGATAATGAAAGCCTATTGGATTATTGCTAGTACCGCTGCTGTTTTAAGTTTTATTTATACCCAGCCATTTTTCCCTAGCATTTTAGCCTGGTCTGTAAATTAAACGTTACGCTGGTGATTTAGCTAATGTCTTCACACATATCGGATAAGTTATTGGTCCGTTAGAGAGTTAAAGCGTCTTTTCCCGTCAACAAATGCTGTTATGATGTTAGGCCTCGACCTTGAGCAGTTGAGCTAGAAAGCTACGCTCGATTGTATCGTCATTTAATAATCTACACAAGACAATAAACTGTTGTACACATACCCATAAATTAAATCGGTAAGAGCATTACTATTAGTAATTCTATTCTGTTTAGAAGTCACTTCTTCGACCAGTGATCTCGGTCTTGGCGTTGAGACCAACATTTTTGGTCTGTGTTTTGCAGTGCCTGGCCTTGTTTTTGACCTTATTATGTAACCAGCCACCCAGGTCAACTCATCCATCTATCCCTTTGGGATAGCTAAGTCAATCACCGACCTATGTGGCTGGGATTAAGAAGGAGCGCGTTCACCAACTTCACCTGTATCAAGTGGCGGGCAACACTGTGATCTCATATGGAAAGTGACGCTCCGTAGCTTTGAGATAGGTTTCCCGCTTTAGCTTGTGACCTTGAGAAGGTGACTGGTTGAATGTATAGGGAGAGTTTTACCGAGAACCTGGACGCGTGGCAGGCGTACTACAATGATAAGACTCCTCAGAACGCCAAGCTGCCGGCGCCTTGGCACGAGAAACTCGACGACTTCGCGCGCATTATAGTGCTCAGGTGTATTCGTCCGGACAAGGTCAGTATAATTCTGCTTCACTCGTTCTGTCTTTAAGAGCTGTCTGTTCCGACGGCGAAGTGCCTAACCTTCGATGCTCGCTGTTTTCTGGTGCACGGGCATAGTGTCTGAAGTAAAGGGCTCGACTCTCTGAGAGATACGACTCGCTATGTTGTCACTTTTGGAAGCTTTTTTGAAAAAAAGTTCATGTTTCCTCTTCACTAGCTTCGACCGTACAGTGCGTTTGAAAATTTTTGTGCATCTAAATCATTCTCTATTGTATATTGTATTGCATTAGTGCCAGTGCCATTATTCCACTTTTAGGCGGCGTCGCTGAAAACGATTCCGCCTGTTGTGCGACAGATATTATTTTCAGCGTGGTCTGTCTGTCTGTTTGTCTATCCATCTATCACACTCATACAACACTCTGCTAAAGCCGTTAGACGGAATGCGATGCCTTTTGGCAGCAACACTGTCATATGACCCAAGTGCCGACATGATACTGGGCCGTACGTTTATAGTTCCCGAGCGTCGCAGGCGTTGATAGTACGTTAGGCCCGAGCCATGATTGCATAAGATACTCGTCGTTTAACATGTCTGTCGTTCAGGTATATGCACCCACGTCAGACGGTACAGACGAACAGGTGGAACAATTCTACGCAGACCTGGAAACAACGCTGGACGACATACCGAAGAAGGATATCGTAATCA
>Ga0209367_1002354_pt1 | contig 24858 bp, 14 predicted proteins | sample WorMetLIZISLAND2_FD_187412 | JGI IMG/M metagenome (GOLD analysis project Ga0209367, IMG submission 187412) | Marine gutless worms symbiont microbial communities from Max Planck institute for Marine Microbiology, Germany - Olavius geniculatus... ... | reverse complement strand
GCTACTGCAGCTGACTTTGTCACTCGCAGAAATGTCCAAATGCATTACGCCGCGTTTCAGTTCTGCTTGCAAAGTCAGCTGCAATAGCACGTGCTGACAAGTTGTCTAAACGGTCCTTGTGCACATGCAAGGCTGTAGTAAAAAGTTAACAGCTACATCACTGGGATTGACAGACACGTTGTTTACTAGTTTATATAAGCAGCTGCACTTGAGAATTTCAGTTTCGGGAAAAAGTCTAATTTTTTTTCACTAACAGTGGCAATTGTTGGGGGGACGCTTGCATTTGCGTCCCCGCAACCAAAATTTTTTTTTGGGGGGACGCGTCCCCCCCGTCCCCCCTATAATCGCCGCCCCTGTGTGATCCCATACGACAGGTGACGCTCCATAGCTCTGAGATCGGTTTCCTATAAAGAGCTATACACCACCTTTAACCTTTTTTAACATACCAGCTCCGCTCAGTGGATCTGCCTGTAATATTTAAGTTACCAAGTGAAATAATCCCCTGCATATTTCAGAAATTTGTAAACAAACTTGAATTTTAATGCTGTACGTTAACCTGTTAAAATATTCTGTATAGTTAAGATTATGTGTGTCTGTGATCTGCCGTAGCTTATTAACTGTATTGCAATTGTAATTGTATTTTTGTTTCGTTACCTACCACATTGTGCTGGTGAATAAATATTATCAATATTAGTGACGTCTTTTCGTCTGCTAAACTAGAACTACATGTAATTTAACTACATAAAGCACCCGGACAAAACAAACCAAACCCTCCCCAAAGATGGCCTACATAATGCTATCAGCGTCGTGACGATAACTTAGGCCTAATTACTGCGTCGTCGATATGGAGCACAGCTGTGCGTGAGTTATGGTACCGGTATAGATAGAAGGTGTTGCTTGGGTGCGGTTGGCTAGCAGCAGTCGAAGATAGGACTCTGAAAATAAAGAAGAATTTAGCTTATGAAACTGAGCTACAGTAGGGTTAGCTGCAGGGATAGCTGTGCTAGCAAAGGTATAAGAATGCAGCAGAGTGCCTAGAACCGAAATAATCTAGGGAGTTTAGCCAGTGGCTGTGCGAAAGCGCGGGGGCCGGCTCTTTGCTGTCTTCCGCTCTCTTTTGAGGGACGGTTTTCATAGCTGGGAACGCTTAGCTGCGTCTAAGGCGGCTTAGCTGTATTGACGTCATTGTAGCTTGTAGCTGTGCAGTCGAAAAGTTGTTGCGCAGTAGATTTGAGAGAGTCATGAGTTCTGAACGTTGAGAAGTACGTAGTTCGTCTGAGAGCCGTTACATAACTGTATAGTGAAGCTGTAAATGGTCGCTTTCGATTGATTCTATTCGCACTGTGAAATCTGATAAATAAAGTCTGATCGGAGTGTTTAATCAAGCTACCTCTCGCAGTGACCTTACCTCTCGCATAGACCTTACAGTCGCTGATCTAGATAGAAAAACAACAACAACGATAAGCTGCCGAACAAGTGTCTGCATGCATACCAGGTTTTCCGGGAACGCCCTTGCGGAAACCGAGCCACTTGCCGTGAACAATTCCCCAGTCGCCGATGTTGTCTTTGATGAGAAGCGCTCGCTCTCCGTCGGCACTGTTGAGATGAGGACACGAATTATCCTCACCAACCTAACAGCCAGTCCACAAATCACAATCAATCAATATCAACGCCAGACTGTGCTGTAGCCTTCAGACTGTTCCAAGCAGAATTACTTTCAACGCTTCTTAATTTTAGGCTATACGTAATAATTACAATTATTGCAACAACGTTTTGTGTAACGCTTCTACAGTAGGTTTATGGGACCGGCAGGCAAGCCTAAATAATATGAACAATAATTAAGATGTAAAATGCGATATAACGTAGAGAATTTATGTAAAAAAAAATATAGAAATACAATGACAGATAGGTGTCAGATAAGGGGTGCGCTGACAGTGGCATAAACCAGGAAGCCCAAGGCAGGCTCCCAATGTCCGGGCACAAGTTTTTTTGGTTAAAAAATATTAGGGACTCAGAAAAATAATCACAATTGTTGCCACCAGATTTTGCATTTAAAGGCGACAAAGCAACAAATTCGACTTCGGCTGGCGCTCTGCCCCAGACCCCACTGGGGGAGCTCACAAGGCTCTCAAGACACCCTAACTGGCATTTAGCCTGATATAAGGGTCCTACATCTAAAGTTAGGGATGAACGAAAAGGGAAAAAAGAGGGAGAAAAAAGGAAAGGAATGGAAAGTGATGGGACAAGAGGAGAAAGGAAAGCAGGACAAGGGAAGGGAAGAGAGGGAAAAAGAGAGAAGAAAAGGAAGGGTAGGGGAAGAAATTGTGGAGGAAAGGAAAGTAGAAAAGAAAAGGGAAGGAAGGCAAGGGGAGGAAAAGACAAGCGGAAGGGAGGAGGGGCCCCGATTCACATTTCTGGCTAGGCCACTGTGGGCTGACCATTTTGCTGGTTGGCAGCTGATCGATGCCAATAAGATGTGATACGGCGACCATCTGATCGGTGTAAAAGACCTGTACGGCTGACATCAAGAGTGGAATTGAGTGGACGACGCGACACGTAAACATCAGCTGTTGAGCGTCGTTTAACAACCTGTCGCACCAGATGAAAAGTAAGCAAACTCCACAGCCTAGATTTGTTGTCGATTTGTGAGACAACAAGTCGTACAGCAAACTTCGACTTCGACTTTTAATGCAGACTTGTACAACTTGTTGCGTATTTGAAAAATTGTACAATAAATGAAACCAAGTGTAGTTTAGATCTATTTATTTACGCATTTACCTAAGTCAGTCGGTCAGTCCAGGCAGAGTTAGAACTCAGAACGGAAGGTCTAAAAAACCAAAATGGTTTAAAATTTGGCTCGTGCAAATTTGCATAGTCAGTGCTATTAACTGATAATAAGCCAGATGCTCAGGCAAAAAAAGCTGAATAGTTGCTACATGATTTTGATTTCCAATCCAGCTGAAAACGTTTAGCCGACAAAGTGCCACACCGTTAAAAGAAAAACGCAAAAGTCATCAAGTGGACTGTACCGTATTTGTTATGCCTCAAAATTGCAATTTGATTATGCAACAAGCAGGTACCATCAGTAGACGATGTAGACATCAGCAGGCGCACCTGTGCGATGCGACAATACAGGTGTTCGGCACGCCGGCAGGTAAGCTGGGCAGAGCGACTGGACCCCAGAGCTGGTCGACATTCTCCGGCATCGTACACGTCTCGAACTGACCGGCCTCCAATGTCAGCGTGCACGTACCACGTTTTGGCGCCTCCACCGACGCGCTGAACGATACACTCGGATGTCCGTCAGCCGACATACGGCCGCCTGACAATCCGTACACAGAAACTAAGCATTTTACAGTAGAATAAAATACAATACACTATTCTACAGATGCTTGTAAAAAAGTCTTTTATGTTTCACATAACAGTACCACTTCTCATTTCAATTTAAACATTTACAGTTCTTTTTAGTTTATGTAATAGACGAAACCGACAGCTTGCTTGTCACATCGCATATCACACATAATATAAGCCAGAGAGGCCTCCTACAATATACAAGATGCAGAGTATAGAATACAGGAATATAATTTTCCAATGTTTACTACCGGAAACGAGTGGCTCCGCGGCTGGAGCGCTAACCGCCGATGACTTGTCGCTGAAACTCTGTTGGTCCTCGTGTTGTAATGATACAGTCTGCGAGATGTGACGACCGCTGGTGTACGTTGTTTCCACAACCTAAATGCATAATGCAACTCTGAGCAATCTGCACCCTTAAAAATCCAACCTATTTTATTCCCCCTTTTTTTCAATCTGCACCTTTAACAAAAATCCCCATATGTTTTTACTTCCCCCTATTTTTTACTGGGCAGACTACACACTTAACAAAACTTTTTCCTTAGAGGGAAAAAACCCAAAATGGAAAGGAAAACTTGAGTCAAAAATTGGGAAAAGGGGGGAAACCTCAGCCCAAAACTGGGGGGGGGGAAGTTGCACCCGATTTTGATTCCACATTTAGGGGGGATAGAAGCCATTGTATAAACGCACCTGTCTGAGTGGATAATGGTAAGCGCCGCTGATCTGCTCGCCGCCGAAGCACATGAAGCCTTTCTTGTCGACGAGCTCGAAGCGCAGCGCCGAGTGAGCGCCAGTGTCGAAGACGAACCGTGCGATGCCTGCGCCGTGGTCGGCGTGATCGGGCCACTCGGTACGAGGTCCTTTCAACTTGAGCAGCATGCTGCCCGGCTGCTGATTCTGCTGACGTCGTCGCCCGCGACGACCAACATCTACGCGCCATTGCACCGGTCGACAAGTTAACGTTGAAATATATAAAAAAATATACAGTTTGAAATTTAAACTGAATTAATTTCACCGGCATATACTGCCAAGTTACGAGCAAACTATAGGCCTACTGCGCTTTTCTTTTAAAAAACCGCTTGAGCTGGCAGCATTACGTTTACAAGGTATTGCAGTTGAACCACCAAATTACAGCAAACCAGAGGTGCGTCCGGGAATGTAGTGGCTACGAGATTTCGGCTGCGATACACTGCAAACCGCTACAATTTTTGTCAGACAACAATCTACGTTAGCGGCTAGCGCAGACGAACGCGACGTCATATTTGTCTACTAAAGATGACTGTCGGTTGTTGTAATAGGTGAATTTCGAGTAAAAATAGTAATTACGCAAACGATTTTGCATTAGTGTTATTTTATACTGTACGATGACACATTTAGAGTGATTTTTCAACTGTCATCCAAAAATTGATACGTTCAGAAGCCCAGATGTTGGCCTAGAGCTTTAACGTAGCGTAAGATTTTTACGCTGCAATATGCTCGTAGCGCCTAGTAGCTGTCTTGCAGTAGCCGAGTGTCAGTAGCGTAGCGGCAACGAACCGCTCGTAGCCGCTACGTTACCGGACGCGCCTCAGGATTTAACACCGAACAGCTAAATTTTCGATGCAATGTGAACGGAACATAATTAATCAATTTTCGCTGGTCCATGCCATGCCGATGCCAGCACTGTACCTTATCATACCGTAGATTCAGATTCGCGGGTGGAGGTCGATAATTTTGCTCCGATGTAAAACCTATTAAGAGAAAAAATCAATAATCCTACTAATTCAGTCGCAGTGAACATCAACTTAATCTTTACAATTTTATATCGTGCAAGCTTAGAAGTCTATAAACTTATCAACTGCAGTTTCAAATCAGCGTTCAGCATTGCATCTTAGAAACATCAGCTTCTCAAGCACATAGTCTGACATCTTTTAACTTTGTTGGCTTATAATGCTGCCCTGTAAAAAAACTCGTTCTACAAATGCCAATATAGCAGGAACACTGAAGAGGCGAGAAAATAGCGGCCTAAGGCAATTACGGTATTCACTGTCAGTGAAAAGTTGTGTGTTTTTGCAATCGTCGCGATTTATGGCAGAAATGTCAGTAAATAAGATATTTGCCTAAAAGTATGTAAGAAACTCCAAGTAAATTTTTTGATTTTGTATTAGTATTACAAAGATTTACCTAGAGCAAACAGTGTTTTGCTCTTGCCTTGGAGGTTAGTGTCTTGGTCTCGGTCTTGTGACAAGATCAAGACCGAGACACTAACCTCCAAGACCAAGGCCAAGGCAGTAAAAATCTGCCTCGAGGCAGGCTCGAGGCCAGGCACTGCCTCGAGACATCTCTGCAGACTTCATATCCTTTAAACGCATAGTCTTTTTACTACACAACGTAGCACCAGACATCAGTTGGATCGTTCGATGCTACATGGTATACTGACCTTCAGTGTTGGTGACCAAGGTGACCTTGAGAACGAACTTGTGCGTCGGTTCGACGTTGTCCAAACGCAGGCTGTTGATAGTCACTGTGGCAGTCTTCGTGGACACGGCGTACACGGCGTCGGCACTCATTTGTCGCAGTCGATTCCTCGGGGTGTCGCCACGGAACATTGCACCGGCCGCCGCGAAATCCTCCTGCATCAACAGAAACAGTGCGCAGATCACTGCCGTGAAGTGCGGTCATTCTTTCTCAGCACACCGAAATTGGAGGTTCGGCTTAGCGCTAACGTCGTTGGTTGCATCAACGAAGTTAATCAACGCCGGGCCCGGTTAGTACTTGGATGGGCATCGGCATTGTAGCATCGGGCAATCCGTGGATAAACGCAATGAGTACCAGCGGAAGCTGGGACGTAGACAGATAGGCCTATACCGCGTGATGCACTGATTACGTACCGTGGTCTGGCAGTGTGAACTGGTGTCGGGCTGAGGGCTGTGAAAACGGAGATCAGCGCCGCCCAATGAGCCTTATGGCTCGGGAAGGACTTTCCGTTTTTAAGTTACTACACCTAAATTATAATGTTATGATTTCTTTGATCTTCGCCTCAAATTTAAAATTTAAAATTGTCAGGAGAGGGCACAAGTCAGGTTTAAATGCTGTGTGGTCCATCCATTCAGTTTTTTCATAGTCTCACTCTATAGCACCCGTTTATTTGCAGTGCAATTAGTCTGATACCCATTCTGCCGAAAACGCAGTCTGAAAGACATTCTGTAAACCAGACGACGCAAAACCCAACGGCGATATTCTGCCCAGCAGTTACAAATAAATAACCAAAGTTTTCAGACTGTGGAAAGCCTTCCAGTTCCTTTGAGACAAACCGACAAAAACTCTTAACGGTTTAGTTTGGGATGCTGCTAAATTTAAATGGCTGCTAGAGACGTTTTGGTTCAAGTGTTGAGATCTTGGCAGTTTGCGACTAAACTGTTAAATCTAAGTCTCTGTCAAGTTTTTTCACTTATTTGTTCTTTAAAGTGAGTAACTCGCGAGGAATCGGAGAAGCAAACCTTGTAGTTGTCTTTCCAGAGTTGTCGCGTCTTGGCGTCCGATTCGCTCAGCTTGGAGCCCGGTGCACGGTCGTTGATCGTGTCGTCATGATTGAACATGCGGCCGAGCATACTCGACGTGTCGGCGCGGTAGTTGACCGGGTGCAGCTGATGGGCGTGCCAGACAAGGTCAAAGTCATAGCATGGCACCAGGAACGCGTCTGGCGCCACGCGCTTTAGATGCAAAAACTTCTTGTACCTAGTCGCTGCCTGTTTCAGGAAGTGGACGTTGCGATAATGCGGCAGCGACACCTATGCCAAAGACGGTTAAGCTCACTGCCACTGTCATCTAATTTCTTTATAGCAAAATTAAACTGTGTAGAAACAAGATATTGTTCATACGAACACGGTGTCTGTCCAATGCATTTCGATAGTTTACAGTATATGTCCGTATAAATATAATCAGTGAGCTGTTTAGACCGGAGAAAAAATCAAACAGTTTAATTTCAAATTGTGCAGCAGCAATGATCCTTTCATCCTTCTCTATTATTTTAACTAAACAATAGATATTGTCAGTCATAAGACCATTTGATTCGTCACCAGCGCTTTACTATAAAAGGTCCATCGTCACCATGCGTCTATCTTGCACCGCTATGGAGATATGGCGCCTCAAAGATAATGGGAGTTACGAGTTTGACCTTTTGGAGTCACGTGACGTCATTGGTCACGTGACCATTCGACTCCCGGAAACCGAGGAAGCGCTTTACAATCTTAGAAGTGGTGTCGTAAGTCAACCGAAGTAAAACAAGGAACACAATTGTTCCTTCCCCCGTAAACTTTGGACTGTCGAAAAATTGTCGCAAATTTTTTCTTGTTCAAAAAAAACCTTCGCCAGAAATGCTAAATCTTTCAACTTGAAAAGATTTAAAAGCAAAATTAAAATTTTGAGCAGCAGTAATCTTCTCTGACGGAACTATGTCGGAATTCTGTCAGAAATTTGAAATTTGAAGTATCCGTTGGAAAATTGGAGCTTTCTGTCCGCGTACTTTTTTAACCGACGATGCCGATGACCGTTAGAAATGAACTGCTATCAGGTCTCCACGATGTGCAGATAACATGACATGAGTCATCCAATCTCCTCATCGCAGTATTAAACTGTATAGAAATCCAACATATACAACCTATTTAAAGGTAAGAAGATATAAACGTACTTGATAGTAGAACTTCGCCTGTCGCCCGACGGCCGCTTCGAGATCATAGCCGCACAGCGACGTGTAGTTCGTTGTGGCATCAGCAGCGGCGGTGCTGTCGTTAGCTGACGAGGCCGTCAGATCGACGTCGTAAGGTTCGTGTGGATATGCGGCCGTCCAGAGCGACTTGGTCCTGGCGCGAGCTTTGTCCAGCTCGGCGCGAGTCATCAGCCGATGGCTGACGACCGTGCCGACCAAGCGCGTGACGTCTGACTCGTAGCTGTAAGGCGCCAGCATGTGGCAGTGCCAGACCCAGTGGACATCGAGCGCCGGGGCCAGGGACTCGGAGGACGGCTGGCGGGCGGCGAGAGGCAGCCAGCACTGCTCGTAGCGGCGGATAGCACGTCGTACTGCCGCTCCGCCAGGCGTCAGCAGCACGGCGTGACGATCTACCTCGCTGAGTAGGTCCAACTCACGCAGACTCGCTTCGACCAGGTCGACGCTGAATGATACCTGCTCGTAACCAGGCTGCTGCTGCTGGCTCATGTCGACCGCGCTGTACGAGAAACTTCGAAAAGCACCGACCGAAACATACGCTGCGGCGCGATCTCGACAACAAGATGTCTTTAGAAGCCTTTCAAACTGTTCAGAGTTAACGTCGGTTACTCGGTTTGTCTCAGATTAACCGGAAAACTGTTTTACAGTTTCGGGTTCGGGATTGCAGCCGCAAAATTGACGTTCCGCCGACGTCTTAATTATTTCACTCGTCTTTCGTCGGCTGCTGATGCCGGAGAGACGGTGACGTCACCAGCTGATGTTGACTAATCATTACGTACGTGATCAACAAAGGACCTGTACACCATAAGCAGATCCATACATGTAACAATTAAAGTTTGCAACTGTAACTGCGAACAAACTGTAATTAATTTACTTACTGTCTGTGGCAAAGTCGCCCTTGTAATTGAATCGACATGCTACTGAAAGAACGAGAACCAGAACAAAGCAGAAATTGAACCTACGACCTTATCCCATATTCTTTGCTATAGACCGTTGCACAATTTTTGTTTTAAAAAATTAGATGTTTTAATCGCGTATCGTGGTCAGAATCATTTAGCTGTCCTATTTAGGATATTTAGAACCTAAACATTATAGCTACATGTTTCAAGCTCAACGTCATTTGGTTGTGTTTTTTGCAGTCCGACAACCTTGGGCAGATGAGGCTTGAGACTTCTTGAAACTTGCATTTTGCTTGACGTGTTATTTAAGCCTACTGACTCTTATATACTTTGGTAATGATAATACAAGAGTAGATGTATTCGATGTTTGCTGCATTCTTTCAGTATTTTGACATTTAAATTATGCCAATCTCTAACGCTCAATTCTCACGGGTATCGCAAAAACCGGGAGGGTAAAACGTTCGGGGGACATGCCCAGGGTGGAAATGTCCTACATCCTTGGCGCGACGAGCAAGAATTACAATTCAGCAACAGCGCCAGTTATAGGGTGTTTACACGACCCAGCAAACGTCCAACAAACGTCCAGCATTAGCACGTGTATTTTGAACACATTTGCTGGACGTTTGCTGGACGTTTGCTGGATCGTGTAAACACCCCTTTAGAGGCTACGCTATAGTCTGAGGTGACGCCACTGTGGACTGGATCGCTGACACGACGTCCGTCCACTATAAACGTACGCCGACGTTACGTCAATACTTCACATCAGCCCTGCTTGCTGCGACCGCCCACACACATACCCAGTGCTGGCAACCCACACAGCCAGCGATTCTTCGCACGTTTGCAGCAAACAGCCATAATATTAACGTGCTCCTTAAATGTAGGCTAGTCATTAGTACTGAATAGAAAGAGAGCTAGGTAGGCATATGGTAAAAATACGTAGGCCCACAGGGTGAGATATGATCGGTTTAGTTCCAACTTTCTGCGCGTTTTGTTTATGAAAAAAGCGGTAAAAGTTAAGCTTATTAAACTTCATCTATATTATAAAATTGATGTAAAAATCAAACTACACCCGATTTAGCTTGTGCTATATTTTCTAGTCCGTTGGTTTACGGAGACTCATCCGCCAGTCGCCAGATCTTATCTTGACCACCGACCGGTCCGAATTTATCAAATTTCCAATTAGTTTCGACATGTTAGCTATACCGTCTCGCGATTTTTCGTTTTTTTCTTTTCATCAACAGAAAAAGGAGCGCTGCTAACACACGCGCGCATTCTACCGCATCGGCTTGACGCACGTTGTGTAAAGCGCAGTATTGCGGCTGTAAGATGTCCGTTCGTTTGTCTGACTGTCTGTCTGTCTGCTCGTCTGTATATAGCGTTGTTGTATCGTGGCCACAGGTTGGATTCGCTTGTGATCTCAGTTTCTCGTAGTCACGACATACTCCTGTAGAAACATCTTTAAATCTCGGTTAAAACATAACCCTAATTCAGCTACTATTTAACGTGCATTTATCTCCAGCCTAACGTGTGACGGCATCAGAAAAAAAACACAAAAATACGACAGTAGGGCAGCCTTGTATTCTATCGCTGCCGGTCAGACGGCGATGTAGGCATGCGTCGAAGGGATGAAAGGAAAGAGACATGAGTGATGTTCACACGGGTGACTGAATTGGTCGTAGACGACTGCCGGCACATAGCTAAAAACTAACGGATCGATGGGCGATCGATCTACCACCGTGTACATTACAATTATAACTAAACAAGTCAATATACCACTACTTGTAAGCTCTGCACTTTTTTTCCAGTAGAGACGATGTCGCAAAGAAACGTATTCTACGCAGAAGCATAATGTTATTTTTCTCATTGCATTTTTCCAGTCATTTCTTTCCTTTTAGATTTTTTTGTAATTTCAGTCAGTTTTCGGATTTTTAATGTTTTGCGTTATAGCTGTAATTTTATTTCAGTATATTTTATTTTATTTTTATTTAAAACATTTCAGTTCTTTTTAGTCTATGTGCTAGATTAAACTGACAGCTTCTCTGTTAGTTTTCAGGCGCAAATTCTGTATCGTATCGTATCGCATGTTACCTGATACCCCGTTTACACGATCGAGCAAACATCGAGCAAACGTCAAGCAAATATATTCAAATTACACGTGCTAATTGCTCGACGTCTGCTCGATGTTTGCTCGATCGTGTAAACGGGGTATTAAGTTTTCTGGCTCAACATGGGGCGGCAGCACGTACGCCGAATAGCCTACCACACTAATTCGTAGACATCGAGGAGATCCCAATTAAAATGCTATGATGATGAAAATGTCCCCTCGTATAAACCTAAAATGGCACCAGGACCAGCCTTGCTATTGGCTGCAAAGGGAAGGTCCATCTATTTCTGACAAACGTGTGAGCTCCCCAACTGTGGTACGCGAATAAAAATGATCCTAGTGCATACAGTGCACCAGGGAACGTTTCTAGAGTATTTAGCACGTAGCTTACAGTATGGTCATTCTTAACTGCCTCATGTATAAGAGACATTTATCAGCAAAATCAACTTATATTAGAAGTTAGGCCTAGTAGTCGTCAATGCAACTGGCAGTGGCACGACACGTATAGGCTAAACTGTACGAACGCACCCCGTGAAAAAATAGGCTAACACCTCCAGCTCCACCTTTCTGCGAAGGACGAAGGCATCAAGATAAGTTAGTAAACTGCTTAAATCGAAGCATCTGAAGTGACGCGATTCCTGCCTTTCCCACTTCTAGCCAGTAGCAACAGAATGTATGTTAAATTAGCTTAGATTAGTTTTGTACAATTTCCACATATCTAAAGCCTTTTCATGACCATACAATCGGTTTTGTGCCAGAAAAGTGGCAAGAGCAACGAGATCGACATGCCGCACAATATCGTGTTCATCGTTCATCGAATCCTTCTTTCACCTATGCTGCGTGCCTGTTCAACGCTGAGCTTGATTTAACGCTCGACTCAAAGGCCCCGCATATTAGGTCTCTACCGCAGATCAAAACTGTCGACAAGATTTCATACTCACTGCGCGAACGTTGCTATGCGTGTCGTCAGGCCACCGGCCTTGTTGCTATGCCGTTAATGCCGATCAGTGTTGGACACGATGCTGTACATGCGATATAAGCTTAGCTCAATCCGTAGTGCTGTACGTATTACGTTGGACCGGCGTCGTTCGCTCGCTTGCCTGCTTGCAGCCGCTGCGGCGTTGCGTTCAATAAAGCCAAACCGCCGTCTGCAGCAGCAGCAGCAACTGCGGCTGCTAGGTATGGGCCTCACGTAGAAGGCGGACGAAGCCGCCAAATAGCAATTGAGATGGCAAGCAGCTGACCGGCCGGGGCAGCCGCTGCACCAAAGCAACAACAAGACACGAAAGACGCCCGCAAAACGTGCGTACTATAGGCCCACTGTAGACTAGCCGAGAAATAATGTCAGCAAGATTTTCAGAAAATGTTTTTATCGTTGAAATTAATAACACATAGGCTTGCAAAGCGTCGTACGCGGAGCTACAGATGCGTTGGGAACCCGCATGTGCTACATTTATTTATTTATTTTGTACAAGAACACAAGCACGTCAAAGTTTAAACTGCACGTACGAATAAAAACTATATGTAGGCTACTCAGCAACCAGTAAGCTTACTCAGCAAAACATTGCGTTACTTGGGTCAGAAAGGTCAAAATTGAAAACGACATTTAGGCCTACAACTGCTTATTTAAAATACTCAGTAAGGATCCAAAACTCACAAAATGGCACTAAAGGCTGCCAATTTAGACATAACAGTCATGAATTAATGACCAAGCAGTACAGTAGCAAACTCACAAATACTATTTTACTGGACTGCGCACAAAAAAATCAGGAAATGCCGAGACACGTGGGCGCTCAATAAGTCAACTTGAGTTGCCGTGCCCACCCAAGATTTTATTGGCTAAGATACAATGCGTTTGCTTTTTCGGTGCATTTTATTTTTGAAGTAAGTGCTGCAGTTAACAATTGCAAAAAATACTAAAACTTCCTGTTTTGGAGTTCAAGGTTGTTCAAGGTCATCGATGTTGGTAGCTGCGTTAAGCTCTCAGCGGTGCTTGTTATGTAAGTCTGTGCCTACCTGCAACAATTTTCACACTAGTCGAGTAGACAACAATAAAATAACGATTTTTAAGGGTACTTGTTTTTGACGCTCTCGTTCTAGAGAAATCTCTTCACCCAGGGGCACCAAGTTTTGTCACGAAAAAACTAGAGTCTTGGTGGCAGCCCACGTTGAAAATTTAGTGATCCTATTTTCTGATACTACTGCGGCAGGGTGTGACAGACGGACGGATAGACAGAAAGACAGACAAACAGACAGACAGACAGAATTGCGATGGCTAAGACGTGCTGAAAGCAGTAGCTGCTCAGTAGCTGCTTTCGCGCGTAAAAAACGCACTCACTCAGTCAATGGTTATTTTTCATTCGTTAGGGGACAGCACGTACCAGCTAACCGAAGCATTGATGATCTCGTTCAGTATAAAGTCGCCACTGCGAGTCGTTGAGTAAAATAAATCCTATTTTACCTCACGATGCACATAGCATTGCCTGTTTTTCTGCAACGTTACTGCGAGTTGCATACACGCCTTCGATCGTAAACGGAATCAACGACCTTAAATGACCTTGAACTTTATAGCTACTGCACTGCACAAACAGGGGAGGAGGTCTACACTATATAAACCATGGAGCAAATGCTCTAAGACAAAAAATAAAGGGAAGATTTTAGGGATGTCAGGGGAAAGTTGAATATTATAACTCTGCATTTCTGATATTTTTACGATATCTTGCAAGCAGAAGCGTTCTGTGACGCTTAGAATACACCAAATTCGCTTCGGACCCCGCTGGGGAGCTCACGACGCTCCCCCAAGCCCCGGAGTCGGCTGGGGAAGGGATACCTCTTTCCCCCCATTCCCCACCCTCTCGTCGTCCACGGCGCTTTGTTCTCGGCGTTTCGGCGTCTCACTAAGGGGAAAACTTTCTCCAAGGTCTTAAGGGGGATAGACGCCCTGTGCGCAAAACGTTCATCTTTCAGAGCCCACTAGAAAGACTCGAGTAATAATAAACCCCGTATGCTGCACGGTTAGCGGCATAAACACAGACGCTTTTATGCTTTCTCAGACTATTGCATGATAAGAATATCGGTGGCATGGAGGATTTTTCGTTATAGGCCTATATAAATCATATGAGCTGCTAAACTGTAATTGAATAATCTCCTGCGACTACTAGATGAATTTAAAATAAACAGCGTAACATAAAATTAAATAACACGACGTAAAATGACCTAAATGAATCTCACAACAGAGGTAACAAAGAAATCGATGGCATATTGCCACAGTGATTCAGACGCAACATATAAGAACAACTCAGTGTCTAGGTTATGGCCAATTCACACCTAGCCTACGACGCAACCAGCGGCTTCTATTCCTCAAATCTGGAATCAAAATCGGACGCAACTTTCCTCCAGTTATGGGCTGTGGTTTCATCCTCCATTTTAGGCTTCTTTTCCCTCTAGGGAAAAAGTTTCGTTAAGAGTGTAGATTGCCTAGTCAAAATCAGGGGGAAGTAAAAATAGAGGAGGAATTTTTTGGTTGAAGGTGTAGATTGAGAAATAAAGGGAAAGTAAAAAATAGGGGAAAAGTATTGTCAAGGGTGTAGTTTGCCCAATGAAAATGGGAAAAAGTGAAAAATAGGGGGGGATTTTTGCTAAAGGTGCAAATTTTTAAAAAGGAGTGGGGGAATAAAAAATAGGAAAATAAGTTTTGTTAAGAGTGCTGCTGCATGTCCTTCTGACGACACATGTCCTTGAGTTGGCAGAGCGCAGCTGATGACTACCTTCGTCGGAGACCAGCTGACAGTCGGCGGCCAGGTAAGGCGGAGCCATACCGGACAGTGACAAGTAAACCAGAGTGACCATCTTGAAGTCTACCCGACGCCGAACCGGCCTGTGGCTGAGGCCTATATATATATATATATAGGTAACAGTCACTGAACAGTCCAAAAAGTGACAAACAAAGAATATAAATGAAAAGGTTACATTAATGTCTAAAACTATTATTGCACGCTTGAAGAAGGGCCAAGTGATGAGTGAGTACGCGTGGTTGCGTTGCTAGAATGATAAGTAGCATCTGCGTTCACGCAAGTACGTGCGAGGCGACGGGCGCGGTGAATCGATTGATGAGTGACTTTGACTGGTTCAGTCGTTAGACAGTGCCACTAAGTCGGCCGTGTGCGGTGCGGTGCCAGACACTGCTGTACGTATAGTCCATCAGCTAATGCATCGTCTCAGCCAGCAGCAGCAGCAGCAGCACATTGGTCACAGGTTTGTCCTGTGGCTACCGACAACAACGACTTCAAATCTTCGTTTCAGCTATATCCGCCACTCGATATCTTGACCACCGATCCGCTGTGCCAGGTGATGGTGTACGCGATGGAGAGACCGTTCGCTCGTGACACACGGCACACAAGCACCAAGTAGTAGCAGCAGCAGCAGCAGCGTCTGCAGCAGCTGCAGTGGAGTGGAGTGGATTAACTGACAGGCTGCTGGACATCGCGCGTGCTCGCTGTTGCTGTTTGTCTGCTGTCTGTCGCTCGGTCGGCCAGACGCCGATCAAGATGGTCCTTGGCTACTTGTTGAGTGAGTGACAAGACCGTTGTATCGTCGCCGCCATCGTTTTACTACAGCGTGGTTTGACGCCGGGCGACTTGTGCTGCTACGTCCGTTCTCAGTCACCAAGCTTCGCTTCGTGGACAGAGTGATAGTCCAGTTGCGGCGTGCATGTTTTCGGCTAACTTGATCCTATCTCATCACAAACCACTGAGCGGTATGACCTGATCGACGGCTGACAAAATATCCGCAGAAGAACGCGGATCTGGAAGCGCAACAGTTGCCGACGTTGACGCTAAGACGCAGATGACGCGGCATATCACTTAAAAATCCTTTCGCTTTCTACGCTCCAGTTCTGTAGACTAGGCCTATAGGCTTTGCTATGTTGCCGAGTTTGGCACTCAGCAAATAAACCGTAGAATGAAGCCGTCTGGCAAGTGAGTGATTACCTGCAGGAATCGCGGTGGTGTTGGCAATGGAAGCGATAGCTTCGGCCAAGGGCTGGGCGCCTTCCGGCTCGGCGGGCGGCGATAAGTTCACCGGGTACGACTTCACCAGCGGAAAGACGGAGACGGCGGCAGACTTCGCGTCTTTCGGCCAGGTCGAGACGCGACCGGTGACGTCAGTGGTTGCCGGCGGTGGAAACGGCGGCGGCGCCAGTGGCTACTGGAAGCAGCTGGTTCAGAACTGGCACGCGACGGTCACGTACTGCGCTGTCTTCTGGACGTTCGGCCTGTGCGTCGCGTTCCTGGGGCCGACACTGCTTGACCTCGGCTGTCTCACCTCGTCAGACATGCGACACATCAGTTGGGTCTTCCTGGCCCAGCTGTTCTGTTCGCTTGTCGGCGCCACCGTCGCCGGCTATCTCGCTCGCAAGTGAGTTTTCTCTTTTCGGCCCAAATTTCTTTAGGCCTACTGCTGTCTTCTTGCTTAAAATCACATCTGTTTAATTTCCGACTACGTTTTGTGACCCTTTTACCCCCTTTTGCGCTGATGATCTGTTTGAGAGGGGGGTTCAACCCTCTTTTCCGGGAGGGATCGGGGCCCATGTTTAACAGGTGGTATTTTTTAGCCGAAGTGTGCTTTCCAAATGGCATTCCTTCAATTCAGCGGCTTTAACACTACACATGAATGTGACAGACGGACAGACCGCGCCATGGTGACACTTAGTTGTCGCAGTAAGCAGAATTGCTTTCAGGGATACCACCTATTATAACAGACACGTTTACCCAAGTATAGTTTGACAAAAGGCGAAATCGCGCCATGTTTGTATTCGCCAGGTGGCAGCATAGGGCTGACGGTTTGGCTGCAATTTGCAATTGCTTGTTTTGGATGAGGGTTTGACTCCCAAAATCTCTTTCCCATTTAGAGTTAAGGGACCCCCATCTGGCACAATGTGTCACTGCACCCCACAAGAGTACCTGCTAAATGGCATCTCAAGTGCCAAGTGCTCAGATTCGGCCACTGGCTGACACTTTGCACTCTAAATATGCACTTACTTACTTACATACTTACTCACTTACTTAAATCCGTCGAACGGTTTAACTTTAAGCAGGGTGCACGAATATGACAGACGACAGACAGACAGACCATGTTACGGAGAAATGTGTAGGAATAGGCAGAATTGCTTCCATTGAAAGAAGCGATCCGGCCGAATAATAATTTAATAATACTGCATATAATCCGTTTCGCATCAACAGGATCGCAAATAATTCAGTGCGTAATTCATTGCATTGATTTGATATACGCTCGACGCTGTGGGTCAACTTGCGGCTCCCGAAAATTCAGCCGAAGCTCGGCTTAGTCTGTTGCACACGTTGACGCAGAAAACCGAAGGATCATGTGCCAATGAACTGAGAAAAAGAGAGGGAGAAAAAAAGTCAGTGGCTTTCATCCCCTCAAATTTGGAATCGAAATCGGGCGCAACTTTCCCCCAAGTTTTGGGCCCAGGTTCCCCCAATTTTTGACTCAAGTTTTCTCCTCCATTTTAGACATTTTCCCTTTTTATGTAAAAAAATTTGTTAAAGGTGTAGATTGAAAACTGGGGAGCAAAAATAGGGGGCACGTTTTGTTAAGGGTGTAGTTTGGGCAGGAAAATAGGGGAAAATTTTGATCAACAACCTTAATAAAATTCCCCCCCCCTATTTTTCACTGAGCGCAAGCTGCGCCCACCAGGTATAGGGATAGAAGCCACTGGAAAACGTCATATCATGTATTTTAACTGTGACAAAATAAATATTGTTTTAGTGCTGCTGTAGTTATTGTGCTAAAGATTTAAGTATAAAAATAGTAGGTATTTTTTGAAAATCGATGAAAAAAGAATCGTATATATAAAACGCAGTATGATAACGTCGATATACTTTTGTGCCGAACATAGGTTTTCTAAGTAAAATCAAAATGAGTGTAAATTTGTCATCTTACGTTATTGTGTCATAACTTTTTCTTTGTTGCGAAGGCAGCAGCATGCATAACAAAAAAAAACGTTAAACAGAAGAGCAAAACAGAATAAAGCTTGTGTTTGGTATGCTTTAATTATGTTTTTATAACTTAGATTTATTGTTTGTCTTACTTTCTGTCTATCTCTGTTTCACTCTACATGACGGTATAAGCGCAGCTAATGCAAATCTTTGTAAGAGCGCGTGTTATGAATACAGCCTTCGTACGCAGCATCAGTCCGGAATGTGAAAACAGCGGCGTGCGTGCGCATTTGCAACCATGTGTCTAAGGTTGAACGTATTATTCTAAAGGTGCGTACAGGGTGATAGAAATGGAATGAAATAAAATAAAAGCTGGAGCGCCCCGCTTTCATTTTATCTTACTTCTGTCGCGTCTTTCGCATTTTTATATTTGTGCGCCGCTGCTGTTGATCTACAGGAGTAGCTATTTTTCTGGTATTGTCTGTACAACCAAAGTTAGACACATCTTTAAAGTTCGTGCTCGAAACGTATATTATTCATCTTTTACAGCATTACATAACGATGAAGGCACATAATAATATGTTGCATATCAAGTAGAATTATTAACACCACAAGTAGTCATAATTTTATGCTTAGTCTACAAAGAAGACCGTCATTTTGTTTTCTTGTACATCAGAACCGTGCAGAAGAAATCTGAAACAAATTAGCCGTTTTGACACAAAAATCTTGCAAATTGCAGTAGCGGAGAAAACGACCGTTTTACAGTAAATTTGCTGAAAAGATTTTTTCTGAGGCAAACTTTTTTATTCACAGCAAAGTAATAAACAATTTCAGTAATATGTTGCATGCAACTGAGTGCTTAAAAATTACGAACATTCGTGAGCTAGACAAAAGCTACAGCAGCGGGATCGTTTCAGGTCGTAAAGTTATTAGTCAGTATTGTTAACACAAGTGCAATTATCCACGAAGTCAAGGATCTCGCATTAGGCCTAATTTTTGTCATCACCTTATTAAGCCCTACGACATCGGTTAAAGTTGTTTTGCATGTCGCAAAATCGACATTTATAATGTACGAGATATTCACAAAGTCGATTATTTTTAGAGCCGTAGCAGGAAACAAAAGGCGTTTCAGTCGGAGAGCATGTGTAATATGATGTGGCATAATAAATAATAATAATAATCTGACTTGTAAAGCGCCAGTATGTGCTAAAAAGACTTCAGTGGCGCTGAATGATTTACGCTAGCGATTTTTAGAGTATGGGCTATATAAATTGACACTTTACTTACTTAGCCTACTTACTTACTTATGTTTGACAACTTTGGAGTTAAGCCGGGGAGCGTCTAATACATCTCTGTGTCATAGTGGTTATACACAGTGGCGTACCCAGGATCTAGTTGTAGTGGGGGCACTTGAGCGGTTGGGCATGGGGAGGGGTGTTCTTCCTCACAGGGAAAAGGCTTGGGGAGGGGGCTGTGCCTTCTCCCCAGAAAATTTTTGGATTTTTGGTGTGACAATGACGTGTTTTGATGCATTTTGGTACTATTTTTAGTAACTGAGTAGGCTCCCGGGGGCGTGCCGCCAGTCCCCCTATGGCTACGCCAGTGGTTATACAAAACGCGTATCGGTTTGCACGAAGTTCTGGCGGTTTTGAACGAATTGACATTCGGCCGATGAGGCCGTGAGAAGAAGCAGCAACTGGTGACCGATCCTGTGATTTATACAGTCGGGTCAATCTGCATGCATTGCGGCAGTGACAAGAGACGGCTCAGGAACGGTGCCCGGCGCCCATCGACTCCGTTGTTAATATTTTATGAGACGGACGGACACCCATCAAGCGAACACAATAGTGCTGCGCTCTGGCTGCTGCTGCTGCTGCTGCAACAATACGCCGCACACGTTCGACCAGCTGATGAGGATGATACGTACCGCGCCATTTGCATGCATATGCATAGCATCTATTAGACCCGTCGTCGCACTGTTATATCACACTTAGCTTATTATATACTGTATGAATAAATTGAGATGCGCGTATTTTTGGCATTCCTATTTCTCTGCGTTGAATTATCTTGTTTAGTGTGTGATGATGTATATCAGGGTTCTCAATAGCGGGCGCCCAAAAATTTCGGCCCGTACGCCCAAATTTTAAGACGTGGACGTCACGACGCCCAAACCAAACTGCCTTTTATTCTGTTTAAATATTATATATAAAACACTGCAAGCAATTCATTTAATGTTGTATAAGCGCTGATGTAAAACGGAAAAAATCAAAAAGTATAAGCACGAACTAATGTATTAGCTTAAACATTTAATCTGTTCTCAGTAGCCAGATATATATGTCTAAGATAATGCATAGCCTAATGTTCGTGCTTATAATTTTTGTTTTTTTTTGCGGTTTTGCATCAGCGCTTATACAACATTAAATGAATTGTTTGCAGTTTTTTTATATATAATATTTGCGGTTTTATTAAAGTTTGAAAAATCACTGAACAGTTACTTTGTACACAACAACAATAACTACTACTACTATGCTACCTCCAGCGTTTTGGATCTTGTTATTTGTTTAATATAATGGCAAGCTTCTATGTGGGACCGCAAATTCAGTCTACATACCAAATTTCATGCAGATGGGTGAAAAAGCAGTTATAAGTAATGGACTACATTTAAAATGGTGACCACAGCCATCTTGAATTTACTACTTTTCTCGATTCTGGTTACGTGATTTATTACCAGTAGCAACTAACTACATTCCTGCAAAATTTTATGAATTTTTTTCACTCGGCAACTGATTTGTTATGCTTTGTGTTAAAATGCAAAATGGTGGCCGTCGCCATGTTAAATTTCATTTTTGTTTGATTTTATGGCATAACTACATGTAGAACGTCAAATTTAGCTCGCATATGAAATTTTGTGCAAGTACATGCAATAGCAACTAAGTTATGAGCTTTAAGCGGAATTCAAAATGGCGGCCGCCGCCATTTTGAATTTATTATATTTTATCGATTTTGGTCACACGATCTACTTATGGCTGCAGCCGACAACATTGCTGCCAAATTTTATTAATCCATGTCAATTGGCGGCTGAATTATTGCTATTGTGCAAAAATCCAAGATGGCGACCGCCATCTTGGATTTTATTTTTGTTCAATATTTTGGCATGCTTGTATGTAGGACCTCAAAAGTAATATACATGCCAAATTTCGTGCAATTATGTGGAATACTAAACGAATTATGAGCAATAAATGAAATTCAAAATGGCGGCCGCCGCCATCTTGAATTTATTATTTTTGTCCATTTTGGTCAAATGGTCTATTTTCGGTGGCAGCCGTCTACATTACTGCAAAATTTCATTCATCTCCGACGTACGTCAATCGGCGGCTGAGTTATTGATGTTTGTGCAAAAATCCCAGATGGCGACGGGCGCCATCTTGAATTATAATTTTGTAATGCTGGGCCACCCACGAAGTCCATTTGTGCACCTGAAATTCCCCTTTAAATTTTGTGTTGATCGAGTGCGTACTTTTCGAGATATCGCGATTCGAAAATTTCGCAAATTTGGCTCAAAATGCCTATTCAGGCCCAAAAATCATGTTTTTGGGAAGTTTTGACCCCCAAACATTATTTTTTTATTATTATACCAAAAGGGCGTACCTTACGCGGAAACACGCGTTTTGAGCCATAAACGGTCGTGATCGGTTTTCTGGTGTGACCTGTAGGCGTGAGCAGGAATACAAAAAAAGGATAGAACACAAAAAGTAACGGAAAATGCCCTCCCTACGCAGACCCCCTTTCTGTCGTCTCACATCAACCAAATTTTGCATTTGGGGTCGTATCCCGGATATCTTTCTTCGTTTTAAGTTTCGTTAAGATCGGTTGAAAAATGTGGGAGCTGTGGGGGGTCGAAATTTCGGCCTTCCCATTGACTTGGCACATCGCTTATACAACAGCTTGTTGCTATCGCACAAGCCGTGATTCGTCTATAATAAACTGCAAATTGACGCTAAAATCTGTTCGCTGTTACTATGTGAGCAATAACTAATTTTCATCCAAAAACTGCGTCTTTTCGTTTTGCATAAATTAGTGTCAATTGAATGTTGCTTGTTTTCAAAACCAAGGCCTAGTGACGCATGTAGTAACTATAATGTTTTTGCATTAGGTAATTTTTTGCTGAAGTTTTCTTGTAAGTCTACTGCACGACTTCCAGATTTTGTACTGCAGTGACGTCCAATTTTTTTCAGCATAAAAGTCATGACGTCTTGAAAATTCAGGTGAGAACCCTGATGTATAGTCACTTCAGTCGAAGGACGGAAGTTACGTTTTTATTTGTGTCTGTCTTGTCTGTCTGTTTATCTGTGCGCTAAGTTACTGAAAAGATTATGATGAGCAAATTTTATGCAGCTTTGTAAAGGAGTAACGCCTGGCTCAGAATTCAAGATTTGTTTGAAGGATAACGGATTGCATTAAATCATTTTTATTCATCATGTAGCTGCAATGGTTTAACGGAATTATCTGCGAACGCTTTAACTTTATTTTTTGTGGCACGTTTCGTTTTATTTGTTGAATTTCGCGTCTTATTTGTTTTTTTCTTTGTTTATTACTGTAGTGAAATTGGTGTATCATACTGGACCGAGGCTGTTTGTTTGGGTTAATGATTTACTGCAGTGAATCGGAGGTCGATGTTTCCGGGAAATTAATTATTGGAATTCCTGCACGTAAAATACGGCGCGAAATTCCAGTCGACGGCATCTCAGATGTGACAAACGATGCTCAACAGACGGCCGGACTCTGAACTGTTCGAATAATGGGTGCACTATTAAAAAAATCACGAGTGTTACACTCTTAGTTCTTATCTGTAAAAAAATTACGAGGCCGTTATTTGTAAAAGCTTTAACCCTAATCTTCAAACCTAACCCTAACTCTAACTCTAATTTTACATATAAAAAGTTTTTTTTTACAGATAAGAGCCTAACACACAAGTTATTGTTACATTTTTATCACGAATGAACTTAAATAATTTTCAACTGAAATTCAAGGCTACTATCTGTAGACGACTTTTAACTTACTGTAGTGGACGGTTTTGTTAATGTTGGGATGTGTAATACAATAATTGTATAAATGCTGAATCTAAAACGTTGGAACAGCATCTAAAATCATCAGTTTTGCTATCGGTGTACTACTGGTCGGGTTTAGATCTTTCTGTTGCATTGTTTCGCAAATTTTTTCAGCTCACGTGGCTGCAGCTCGTTCTTTTTATTCATTTGTTGCATAAACATTGCAAAGTAAAACTTTACGGCTGGACAGCAAGGCAGCACTTGCAGTTGATGATGATGATGTTGGTGATGAAGGACGAATTAACTTTAGCGTGGCGTTAAGTCCTAAGACTACAAGGACACGTAACAATAAAGCCTAAACAGTAAAGTCACGTAATAGTAGTCAATGCAATGAGACGTTGTTAATCATGACTGTTGTTCAACATTAAGAGTGCACAGACATAAGGAAATTGACAGAAATTAGTAGCACTGCAAATATGTACGTGGATCGAAAGCAACTTTCTAAAGCGACTGTTAATTGTTGAAACAAACAGTATTAGACACTAGGTAGAGAGTTTTTCGATTCAGGCACTGATTTAAGGTGCGTACAGCTCGACAGAAATGAGATGAATTAAAACGAAATAAACGCCACGCGCTCCAGCTTTCATTTTATCTCATTTCTGTCGTCCAGTACGCATTTAAAGAAACATGCATTAACATCTGTGTCGTCGAGACATTGCCGAGGAAAACGGCAGAACGCCGAGGCTATATCCGTTGTAGTGATACTTCGCCCCCGTGCCCGTTGATATTCATTGTTGGGGACGTGCGGCTGTAGTAACAGCGCATCGTCAGCAGCAGCTGCAGCAGCAGCAAGTAGGTCGACAATGACGACAACGTGATGCGGTGATGATACGACGATGGCTGGTCACCGTGCGGCCATTGTCATCATGGTATACTGCCCCGCCTGGCCTGTCCCGGCCACCCAGCACGACGGTGAACGGACAAAATCCCCCCTGGACAAAATCCCCCCGTTGAACGATATACGTAAGACAACTCCCTCCACTTTCTTTAAATAATTATATCCGGTTTACACGATAAAGCAAACATCGAGCAATCATTGATCAATCAAACATCCAGCAAATACATTCAAAATACACGTGCACTGCGTGTGCTCTAATTACTCGATGTTTGCTTGATGATTGCTTGATGTTTGCTTGATCGTGTAAATGGGGTATTAGTAGCCATAACATTTTGAGAAAGCATTGACGTGCTAAAGTTGTTGAGTTGGTAACTAACAGTTTAGCTGGTTTATTTTACTTAATAAAAGTCGTTTAATTGAAACAGTAGTTTTAATTAATATTTTTTGTTAGCAACCTAATAGTTTAATTCCCGAAAAATAGTGCAAGCAAAATTGCAAATTTTTAATTTCAATATCGCTGGACTGACTGCAGTGAATGTAAGGTAGGTATTGTCTTATAGTGTGTTTGCACGATCCAGCAAACGTCTAGCAAACGTCCAGCATTAGCACGTGTATTTTGAATACATTTGCTGGAAATTTGTTGGACGTTTGCTGGATCGTGTAAACACCCCATTAGGAATAAACCTGCTTCTGTTGCTGCCGTAATGTTTCTAAAGAGCAGTTTCACTTAGCCTATAGCAATAGTTTAATCAGAATAAAATTCTTTAAGTTAAAAATAGTTTAATTATTACTCTTTGGCTAACAGCTTAATAGTTTAATTGTTAACTAATAATACATTCTGTGGGACGAGTTATCTGTCCCATTGCCACGTTATGTAGCCTAGCAGCTGCGTATAAG
>Ga0209367_1002353_pt1 | contig 24861 bp, 16 predicted proteins | sample WorMetLIZISLAND2_FD_187412 | JGI IMG/M metagenome (GOLD analysis project Ga0209367, IMG submission 187412) | Marine gutless worms symbiont microbial communities from Max Planck institute for Marine Microbiology, Germany - Olavius geniculatus... ... | reverse complement strand
CGCCTAACTTGCTGATACGCTGTAACCGGTTCTCTATGTCAAAGAAGCTGCGCTGGCCCATGCTTCCCCCATCATCTGAGCGTTTATCTTTGGACTGGCCCGAGTTTTCCCGCAGTTAGCCTGCTATAGGCAGGCTATTTTGCAAGGTGCCCCTAAGAAACTACGAATCACGCGAATCGGCGCGAACAAGATCCCTCCCTTCGGTTCGGGACGACGGTTTCGCGTAGATTCGCGTGATTCGTAGTTTTCCCGATCATCAATCCCCCGCTTCACGGGGATGTTATGATTTCGTTGAACCTCGCTGCTGCAGCCAAAATGCCAGGGTTTCGGCGCGGGAAAACCGTGCCAAAAACGATTACCCGAGGCCGCGCCTCTACCCATCCTACGCGCTTGTTAGCTGCCATTGGCTTGGTTTATCAAACGGGGACCGCGGCTCACCACTTTCTTGTTTGATCGAGCTTGTCGATGGTGCAACGCTTCGCAAATCTTTTTAAGGTCATAATCGTATTTGGCCGAATGCTCCTGACGATATCGACGGATTTCTTCGACGATTGGATCTCTAATCATTTGTTCCTCCGAGTTCTTCTGGAGAACATAGGGTGGGTGGTGCGAATCCTAAGCTCTCAATTAGTTCGCTAATACCAATTTTGGTTTCTGCATTATTGATGTGCTTGAAGTTCCACGTAAGCAAATAATGAATACCTTCTGCGGCGGCAATACCGATATGAAGAGCGTCTTCAGGATTTTTCGCCGGAATAAGGCGTTCGGATACTAGGTAGTGTTGACATTCAACCCGTAGGATGGGCAAAGCGGAGCCTGTCCATCCGGATAGCCGCGAGCGCTGGTCATAACCTAGGCTTTCCAAGCCACGGCCGCTTGTCGGGAGACTAACCAGGCGTAGCGTGCCCATCGACAGGTGATGGGCACGCTACGCGCTGTGCATCCCCCCAGGCCATCGCGATTAAGGGACCTCCGTGACATGATCGCGGCCTTGAGCCCAATTTGCCGGGCGCTTGCTTTGCCCATCCTACTCAATGTCAACACGACCTAGTGCTTCGGCTATTTCTCTTGCTGTATTTGAAAGGCAGCAATCTTCGCTCTTTGACCCCCTCTCCCCAACCCCTCTCCCGGCGGGAGAGGGGCTTTTACGACACCCTCGTAGGGAGAGGGAGTGAAATCGTAGATTGTGTCCTATGGCGGTATATACCCGTTGCACGCGGATATTTCGCCGCGATGCATGCCTCTCGCACCCGATAGCCGCGTTGCGGCTCGTCGCAATAGTCTCGCTATTCCTCCTCGCTACGCCTTGCTCTCGGGCACTGAGATAAGCACCTCGCTTACCGAAATATTCATATGCAACGGGTGTATCTCTCATCCACCCGGCCGCTGGAAGCGAATAATCTCGGCATCGCAGTCGTTGGCAACCCGGGCGGCCGTTCGGATCAGCTCCGGGGTGAGCGCGATCTTGTCGAGCACGCCGGGAATCACGCGGCTGACCTCTTTGGGTTCACCCTCGACCATGATGGTGGTCTTCTCGAACAGCTCCCGCAGGTCCTGGTAGCAAGTCTTGCAGTTGGTGCACTTGGGCATGTCTTCGTCCGTGATCTCCACCAGGGGCGCGTCACTACCTCCCGGACTGGCATCGGGGCCGATTTCTGGTCCGGTTTTTGATCCGGGGCCGCTACGCGAGGGGAACGCGATCTCCTCGACCGGGATCGCGTGGCTGGTCGGTGCGGCCGGTGCATCCGAGCCGGCGGCGAGCTCGGCCATGCTTCTGGCGATGGCGTCGATGGAGCTCTCCCGCTGGGCGTCTGCCGCTTCGTATTTCTGTTGCCACTGCTCCAGCTCCCGGCGATGGCTCTTCTGCAGGCGCTCGACGTGCAGACCACCCAGGTATTCCAGCATCCGCCAATTGCGGCGGCGTTCTTCGGTCAGCTCGACGATGGCCGGCGAAACAGCCAGCCGGATCAGCCTGCGGTCATCGTCGGTCGACCAGATGAAGGGGATCTTACCGTAGCGTTCCGTCGCGTTCAGGTCGATGTATTCGGGTACCGGGACCAGATCGGCGTCTGTGTCGGCGGGCCGGAAGTGCTTTTTGAAGCGACCCTCGCGGACCGCGAAGTCCGCCGCGGTAAAGGGTATTGCCTTGAGTTGGGCCTGTCCGTCCGCGTCTACATAGGCCAGGGTGGTGGTGGTCCAGTCCTTGCCGATGTCCGGATTGCCGTCCAGGACGAAGCGCTCGGCCAGGGTGTCGCCCCGCCGCGGATCATGGACGAAGACCGGGCTCATCCGGCTTTGCACCGCCAATTCCGCATGGCGGCTCCCGGCGTTGTCGGCGATCCCGTGCTCGGACATGCAGGCGGTGTAGGTGTCGAACACCGCGGGCGATTCGTTGTAGCTCAGGAACGCCATGACGTTCTTCATGAAGTGACCCTGGAGGGCATCATTGGTCTGGATTACCAACACCTTGGGGTGAAAGGCCGCGATCAGCCCCAGCTCCTTGCGGTCTTCGTGCTTGCCGATATGGGCGACGCCGAAGCGGGTCAGGTCCGAGTCCTGGGCGGTGAAGCTGGCGGTGGAGGCCTGGCCGCCGGTGTTGGAATAGGCCCCGGTGTTGAGCACCATGACCTTGAGCGGGGTGTGGGTGACCAGCAGCCGTGACAGGGCCCCGAAGCCGATGTCGTAAACAGCCCCGTCGCCGCCGATGCTGATGACGGCGGGCAACAGGTCGAACTCTTCCGGGGTGAACTGTTCCCAGTTGAGGGTCCGGAAGAAGGGGTCGTGGAGCTCCGGATTGTAGTGGTCTTCCAGGTCCAGCCGGGCGGCGCGCAGGGCGTGGAAGTCTTTGACGGCACCGGCGCTCAGGGCCTCGAACATGCCCTTGGCCACCGGTACCGTATCCTGAAACAGGCTATTCACCCACGGGTCCGAGTAGGGGTTGTTGGGGAAGGTGGAGGCATAGACGCTGCTGCAACCGGTGGCGTTGGCGATCACCGCTCCGGCGGGGCCGTGGCCGGTGGGGCCGCTCTCGAAGCGATACAGGCGCGCCTGGAGCCGTTCGAGGGTCCAGCCGATCCGCTCCAATCGTTGCGGGTCATGGTCATCGTAGGTCACGGTGTCCAGCTTGGCGGTGAGGCGTTCGATCAGGTCTTCCAGCTCCCGCACATGGGCCCGGCGCCGTTGCTCGTGGATAGCTCGGTTGGTGGCCATGAGCATGCGCAGGGCGGTCACCTCCCCGCAGCCGCGGCAGGCGCCGTGGCCGCCGGAGAGGGCGTAGTAGTTGTCGCGGTCCAGGAGCAGACGCTTGGCGTCACCGCCACGCTCCACCGCTTTTTCCCAGAAGCGTAGCGGGGTGTTGTGGGTCCGGCTCAGGAACTCGAACTCCTGCTTCAGGGATTCGAGCACCGCGGCATCCTGCCGTCGGGCGCTGAGGGCGCCGGAGCCGCAGACGTCGACGCACTCCAGACAGCCGCTGCACTTCCAAGGGTCGATGTTCACCGAATAGAGCCCGCCGGTGCCGGGTACCGCCTGCTCCATGGCCCCGAAGAAGGGTTTGGTCTTGGCGACCGGGAATACGGACAGGGCCTCGATCATGCCCGCAAAGCCGCGTTCCAGGGTGGCGTTTTGGAGCTCGAGCCCGGTCACTGCCTCCGCGGCGATCGCGTGAAAGGGCTTGGGGTCTTTGCTCGGCAGCTTGCGATAGGTGTCGCGGATGGCCTTGGAGAGGTCGAACACATAGCCCGCCAGCGTGTCCTTTTGGTGGTTGGTGATGTTCAGGCCGCGAATGGCGGTCAACAGGAGGTCGTGGATCTCGTGCACGCTGTTGGGTATGGCCGCGTCCGGGCAGACGAACGCACAGTCCATGCAGCCGGTGCACAGATGGGCTGTGTATTTGGGCACCTCGAGGCGGAACAGGCCCTTGTCCTTCCAGGCCGCGCTCACCACCGGCATGAACAACCCGGCCCCGGGGACCACCGGCGCCTCGCCGATGGTGCCATCGCGGAAGTGATTCGCCATGACTTCCCGGTAAAAATCCCGGTCGAAGAGGGCGGCGGTCGCCGTACCCCGCGCGGCCTTGACCATGGATGCGGAGACGGCGATATCGGGTCCGTTGGATACGGCGATCGACTGCTCGGCCGCGGTGAAGGCGGCGTCCGCGTAGTCCACCTTGCGCGTGGATTCCAACCCTTCGCGGATCACCGCCATGTTGCTCTCGATGACCGCCTCGCCCTTGGCCCCGAATTTCTTGGTCACCTGCTGGCGGATCTTGTCGAGAATAGTCTCCTCCGAGGCGTCGGCGACCACTTGGCGCACGTGCCCGCACACGGCGCCGATAAAGGCGACGCCCATCATCCGGATCTCCAGATCGGGGGCCGGGGCGTGTTTTTTAGCGACCCCGAAGGCGTCGACCAGATAGAGGTGGATCTTCCTCTCGCGGATAATCCCGCGGGCATAGGCGGGGAGCTGCTTCCAGACTTCCAACGGGGTCTCGTGCGACTGCAGGATGAAGGTGCCGTCGGCGGCCAACCCACGCAGGGGGTCGGTATGGCTGAAAACCTTGTGGTCGGGAGAGACGACGATCTCGATTTCTTCCAGCTCCGCATTGGTGATCTTGATGGGCTCCGGGCTCAGGGAGATGTAGAAATTGGTGGGGGCGCCGCTCTTCTCGGAGCCGTACTTGGGCGCGGATTTGGAGTGTAGCCCCAGGACACCCGCCAGGATATCGGTCAGCAGCTTGCCGGTGGCGATGGTCCCGTAGCCGCCGATGGAGTGGAAACGGACCCGGAAGGCCCCGGTCGGCAACATGCAGCACGGGTTGTCCTCGGTCGGCAGGGCCATGAACTCGGTTTCCGGGTAGGCGGCCCGCAGCCTGGCCTGGATCGCGGCGATGCCCGGTGAGGGATCGTCCTCAAAAAACCGGGAGCCCAGGTAGAAGAAGGGGACGTTGAGCGCGCTCTCCATGTTTTTGAAGGCGGTGATCAGATCCCGGGGTTGCAGATCGTGCCCCCCCAGGCCGAAGATGCCGGTGCTCACCTTGGGCAAGTCGGCGATCGCCGGAATGCCCTGGTGGCGAATCAGGGTGCCGTTCTCGCGGGCCTTGAACAGGGCCTTCATCACCAGATCCGTCAGCGCCGTCTGGTCGGAGCGTTCGAGCACGGTCACCGCCTTTTTCCCCGCCAGCATTTCGATCAGCTCCCCTTCCGGGAAGGGTTGCAGCAGCTTGATCGAGACCACGCCCACCTGCTTCCCCTGGGTGCGCAGATAGGCGGCCACGGCCTCTGCGTCGTCGGTCACGGAGCCGAGACCGACCATCACGTGTTCGGCGTCCTCGACCCGATACCCCATGACGGGCGTATAACGGCGTCCGGTCAAGTCCTCGTATTCGGCCATCGCCTGGGCGACGAAGCGCGGCACCTCACGCGCGAAATGGGTGTGGTGATCCACCGCCCCGGCCTGGAAATCCGGCTGGTTCTGGACCCCGCCGGTCAACCCCGGGGCATGTACGTCCACCAACGAGGGTACCCGCCGGCGGGTGCCCTGCTCGAAGGCATTGAGCCACTGGCGCCGCCACTGCTCATGCAGCTCCTCCGGGACCCAGGGCAGGCTCTCCTCGATCAGGGCGCCGCCTTTGTCCTGCTCGACCTCCGCGCTGCGCGCTTCCAGGAAGGCGCGCAGCTCGGCGAGCGCCTCCGGTACGATGTCCCCTTCACGCCGCCGCAGGTATTCCCCGAGCTGAAAGGCGCGCCCCTTGGCGCCGAACAGGATCTCCTGGGCCACCGTCGGCGCCTTGATCCGGCCCGCCGGGTTACCCAGGAACCGCTTGAGCAGCTCCGGCTCCGGCAGCCGGGTCTCGCTCTGCATGTGGCTGGTGGCAAAGCCGTCCATGGCGTTGGCGACCGGGATCAGGGAGAGGGCGCTCACCTTGTAGGCGATGGCGGCCAGATCGGCCGCTTCCTGGGGGTTGCTGCCGAACAGCACCGTGTACCCGGACGGCAACAGGGCATAGACGTCGTCGTGCCCGGCCATCACGTTCAGGGAGTGTTTGGAAACCGCGCGCGCGGCGATCTGGAGCACGAACCCACCGATCTTCTTGCCCACGGTCACATAGTGGGACTCCAGGCCGTAGAGAATGCCCTGGCTGGAGGAGGCGTTCGAGATATAGCGGCCGCCGATCAGGGCCGCGCCCATGGCGCCGCTCTGGGCCGAATGCTCGCCCTCCGGCTCGAAGAAGAAGGGGTGCTTGCCCCAGACATTGCAGCCGCCCTTGGCGCGATAGGCCTCGAACAGCTCGGAGATCTCCGTGGAGGGCGTGATGGGATACCCGATCACACCGCCGCAGACCTGCCCCATGACATGGGCAATCGCCCCGTTGCCGTGGATAACGGTTTCAATACCTGGAAATTCGGGGGTCTCCCACCTTCCTTCCCGAGTGTCGTCAGTATCGTCGATATCCGCTTGAGTACTGATCCTGACGGTCGGGCCCTCCCGACGTTCCGGCAAGACCTTGGCCTCGGCCTGATACATGCTGTACTCCTGTGCCGCCGTCGGGCGGCCGGTTAAGTCTCGCCACGGGGTTTGGTCAAGTCCGTGCCCCGTAACCCATGGCGGATAAGCCACTGCCTCTGACGGTGAACGCACCAAAGCACCGCCGCCCCGGCGTACACCGGGGTGATAGGTAACCGCCTTCCGATCCACAGGACCGGAAGGCGACCGCCGTGCGAGATTGGTAGAGCTGATCGTGGGTCGGAATGATACTGCAAGTACCACACCGTGATTATTACGAAATAGCGTTATTGATCCGTGAAGTTTAGCAAGATCTGCGCCAACGACAGCGGATCGAGACCCTTTTCAATCGCTGATCGGCCCTCTCCGGGGTAGTAGGGGTGATGTAATGATTTAACCCCCCACTCTTTGCCATCCCAGGCCCGCACCTATCGCCGGCGGGATCCAGGCGTACCCTGGAGCTACCAAACTTACTGACGATAGGTGCGGGGGATTCCGGCAATCCCAGCCGGAATGACGAGGGAGGGGCCGGCAGACTTCATCACTTATAATTTTCCCACTACCCAAATATTGACTACTACCTCCCTTTGCAGCCCGGATGCAATCCAAAAGTTTGACAATTCTCCCTGCGATCCGATCCCACCCAGGTCGCTCGCCCAGGGCAACCAAATGATAATTCGATAGAAAGCAATCGGTTACAGAGGTAGATTGGGCACGGACCAGCGGCGCGCCGGAGCGCCGGCATCTATTTGCCGCCAGGATGGCGGCGCTCCCGGTCTTGCCCAATCTACCCAACTCGCTTCCATGCTAACAGACTGTTTTAGCAAGGTATATTATTCGGTGGCCCTGGATCCCACCCAGGCCCCTCGCCGTGGCTTTGGCTGGTTATGTATACTAGGTAGAGTTGACAATTAACCTGGTAAACCACGCCTAACTTACTAACCGGGGCGTAGAAATGGCACGACTGAATTTGCGTGATGACCAATGGGAACGGATCGAGCATCTGCTGCCAGGGAAGGCGTCAGACCCGCGGGCGGACGGGTCGTGACAACCGCTTGTTTGTGGAGGCGATCTTGTGGTTGGCTCGCTCGGGAGCCCCGTGGCGCGATCTTCCCCTGGCGTTTGGAAGCTGGAACCGCGTGTACTAACGCTTCGCCCGTTGGCAGAAACGTGGGGTATGGTCTACGGTGATCGAAGCGTTGGCAAAGGATTCTGATTGGGAAGAAGTGTTCATGGATAGCACGGTCATACGGGCGCATCAGCACGCCGCCGGGGCACCCCAAAAAACGGCGACCAAGCGATCGGTCGCTCCCGTGGTGGGTTGACTACCAAGCTTCATGCGCTGGTCGATGCGCTCGGGAACCCGGTGCGTGGTCTGCTCAGTGCGGGAAACGTCCACGACGTGACCCAGGCCGAATCGTTGCTGGATGGCATTCAGGCTCAGCAGGTCGTCGCCGACAAAGCTTACGATTCGCGTTTGATTCCCTCTCCCGGCGGGAGCGGGGCTTTTGTTTGCGACACCCTCGGACAGGAAAGGGGGTAAGCGCGTGGCGTGCCCAACACACTGCTGGTGGCAACGTTTCAGACCTTAACCACTACCCGTCACTTGAGCGTTAGCCACTACCCATGTGAGTAGCCAATCTTGCCCGAGCAGTTACAAGGACAACGACAAGGACAACGCGCCGCAGCCATCGCGAAGACCGCCGTGGTCGGCGGCCTGGTCAATCTGGGCCTGTCAGTGGTCAAAGTCGGTGCGGGGGTGCTGTGGCACTCGCAGGCCCTGATTGCGGACGGTATTCACTCCCTCTCCGATCTGTTATCCGATGGGTTGGTCTGGTACGCAGGGCGCCACGCCGCCCAGGGCCCGGACCTGGAGCACCCTTACGGGCACGGGCGCTATGAAACGTTGGCGACCCTGGCCCTGGGTATCCTGCTGCTGGCGGTTGCCGTCGGCATCGGCTGGGACGCCGGTAAGCGCCTGTTTGCTCCCGACGAACTCTTGCGGCCACAACCACTGGCGCTGGCCGTGATCCTGGTGTCTATCCTGGTCAAGGAGTGGCTCTATTGGTGGACACTCGGTTACGCACGACGCGTGCGCTCGGACATGTTGCACGCCAATGCCTGGCATCATCGCTCCGATGCCGTCTCGTCGGTGGTGGTCCTGGTCGGCGTCGGCGGTACCCTGGTAGATCTGCCGTATTTGGATGCGGTTGCGGCGGTCGTCATCGCCGTGATGATCGCGCACATTGCCTGGAGGCTCGGCCGGCAGTCGATCCGGGAGCTGGTGGATACCGGCTTGGAAGCGGAGCGCCTCGCCGTGATCGAGAAGACCATTGGCGCGGTCGGCGGTGTAAGGAGTATCCATACGCTGCGGACGAGAAAACACGGCTGGCAGACCGCGCTGGATGTCCACGTCCTGGTCGATCCCCGGGTCAGTGTCTCGGAAGGCCATATGATCGCTCTGCTGGTGGAGGAACGACTCAAGTCACGGATCGACGAGATTACCGATGTTACGGTCCATATCGATTCGGAGGACGACGAGCCGAAGGATGGTGAAGCGGAGCCGGGCTCGGCCGCGTTGCCCACGCGCGCTGAGGTCCTGGCCCGACTCGGGCGACTCTGGCAAGGGGTGTCCGAGGTCACGGAATGCCGACGAGTTGTCCTGCACTACCTGAATGGACGTATCGATGTGGAGCTGTACTTTCCGCTCGGTGTCTGTGCCGGGGAGGGTTCTCGTGCGGAGGAGATCCGGGACAGGTTAGGGTCGGCACTCGCGGCGGATCTGGTCTTCAATCAGGTTTTCGTTTATTTTGCCGTGGAGACGCAGGAAGGTCCGGGAGCGGAGGTCTTTGGTAGTGGCTGAATTTTAAGTGGATAAGCCTACCAGTCCCCACTGTGTCGTTCCGGCAGGGATTGCCGGAATCCCCCGCACCTATCGTCAGAAGGTTTGGTGGCACCAGGGTACGTCTGGATCCCGCCGGCGATAGGTGTGGGGCTGGGATGGCAAAAACACCGCGGGTTCAAATCATCAGGTCGTATAACCGGGCCACTTTAAATTTAACCACCACCGAGCCGAAGATATGCATGGAGGAAACCGGGCAGAGCCGGGGGAGTAATGGCAAATGAGTGCAAGGGGACTTCCCAAGACCCGGATAGCCGGATAGTGGTGATTTTTGAAGTGATATTTACCTGTATAATTACCATATCCCGCAGAAAAACTTACACCTCGATACGTTCCTCCGGACTCGCCGGGAATGGTACGCACGCCAACCCCTCCTGTTCAGTAAAATTCCTCGTAATCATTCGGGACCTGACACACCTTGCGTTCCGAACGGTTCGCGTGCAACGGGTATAGACAACCAACCCGAGGAGACTCGATATGACTACCCCATTCGTCGCGGTCCTGATGGGATCCGATTCCGATCTGCCCACCATGCAGGCCACCCTGGACGTGCTGGCCAAGCTGGAGATTCCGTACGAGGTGAAGATCACCTCCGCCCATCGCACGCCGGCCGCCACCCATGCCTATGTGAAGGACGCGGAAGGGCGTGGCTGCGCCCTCTTCGTCGCGGCGGCCGGCTTAGCGGCCCACCTGGCCGGGACCGTCGCCGGACTCACCCTCAGGCCGGTGATCGGCATCCCCTTGGATGCCGGACCTTTGAAGGGGATGGACTCGCTGCTGTCCACGGTGCAGATGCCGGGGGGGATCCCCGTGGCCACCGTCGCCATCGGTAAGGCCGGGGCCAGGAACGCAGGCTATCTGGCGGCCCAGATCCTGGCCCTGGGCAACCCCGATCTGGCCGAGCGGATACGGTTGGAGCGGGAGGAGAACGCCCGCGCGGTGCAGGCCAAGGACGCGGAGCTGCAACGCAAGCTGCCGGGTTGAGCCGCAACACCCCCACGGTCCGCGCAGCGGACGCTACGGTCGATCAGCAGACCTGGGTTATCTGACGTAGCCTGAAAAGGCGTCGTGTTGGGTTACGCCCCTCACCTAGCGACCCCTCTCTAGGCCCCGTCGATCTCTAGGTACGCCGAGCCTCGATCTGCGGCGCTAGGTGAGGGGCTAACCCAACCTACACGCGATATGAGGTCCGCACGGGCGGTCTGCGATGGCTGGTTTGATTATCCAGGGCTTTTCTTCTCCCTCTCAGAGGGTGTTGAAAAAGTCTATCTTTGCGCTTTCGCTCTGCGGGAAAGGATAATGGCAATTTCCTATTCCCTGCATTTTCAAGCACCTGCGACGATCAGAAATGGCGATCGTTCTCCGGCTCGTGACGGAAATTGCCTTTTCAAACACCCTCTCAGAAACCGCTGGTGATCGGATAGCGCCGATCGCGGCCGAAGGCCCGACAGGTTATGCGCACACCGGGCGGCGCCTGGCGGCGTTTGTACTCGTTACGGTCCACCAGGCGCACCACCCGTCGCACCTCCGCCTCGGGATAGCCTTCCGCCACGATTGCGGCGACACTCCGGTCGTCCTCGATATAGCGTTTGAGGATCTCGTCGAGCAGGTCATAATCCGGCAGGCTGTCCTGGTCGGTCTGATCCGGCCGCAGCTCGGCGGAGGGCGGGCGTGTCAGCACCCGCTCCGGAATGACGCGCGAGCGCCGATTGCGAAAGCGTGCCAGACGGTAGACCAGGGTCTTAAACACATCCTTGAGGGGCGCGAACCCCCCCGCCATATCTCCGTAAAGAGTCGCATAGCCTACGGCCATCTCGCTCTTATTGCCGGTGGTCAGGAGCATCCTGCCCTGCTCGTTGCTGATGGCCATGAGGATAATGCCCCGGCAGCGGGCCTGGATATTCTCCTCGGTGACGCCTTTACCCCGGCCGGCGAGCTGGTCCGCCATCATGCCCAGGAAGGCCTCGAAGGCCGGCTCGATGGAGATGACGCCGGCCTTTACGCCCAGAATCCGTGCTTGCTCCAGCGCGTCGTCCAGGCTCATGTCGGCGGTGTAACGTGACGGCATGAGTACCACCTCCACCCGCTCCGGCCCCAGGGCATCCGTCGCCACCGCCAGCGTCAGGGCCGAGTCGATCCCTCCCGACAGACCGAGCACTGCCCCGTCGAAGCCGTTCTTGCGGACATAATCCCGCACCCCGAGCACCAGGGCGCGATAGACGGCCTCCTCCCGTTCGGGCACGGGCACCACGGTGCCCGGCAACGGGCGTGGCCCGTGCTCGAGATCCATATCCACCACCAGGGATGCCGCCTCGAAACAGGGGGCCTGATGTGTGAGCTTCCCCGTTGCGTCGACCACGAAGGAGCCGCCGTCGAACACCAACTCGTCTTGTCCCCCCACCAGATTCGCGTAGATGATGGGGATTCCGTGCTCCTGCGCCCGGAGCCGGACCAAAGCCTCGCGCTCCGGGGCCTTGTCGAGTTGATAGGGCGAGGCATTGAGATTGATTAAGAGCTGGGCACCGGCCGCCGCGGCCTGGCGTGTCGGGCCCTCCTCCCAAATGTCCTCGCATACCGTCAGGGCGATGCGTATCCCCTTGAACGCCAGGATGCCGGGGCCGTTTCCGGGCTGGAAGTAACGCTTCTCGTCGAAGACGCTGTAGTTCGGCAGGAGCTGTTTCGCATACTCGGCGATGATCCGACCGTCGTTTATCAGACCCGCCACATTGAACAGGCCACCCAGCGCCGCCTTGGGGTATCCCAGGATCAGCGCAATCCCCCGCGTCTCGGCAGCGATCCGCAGCAATGCCGCCTGGGTGCGCTTGGTAAGCTCGGGGCGCAGGAACAAGTCCTCCGGCGGATAACCGGTCAGGGTCAGCTCCGGGAATACCAGCAAGTCCGCCTGTCGCTCGTTCCGTGCGGCATTTGCCGCCGCAATCACCTGATCCCGATTGCCGTCGACGTCACCGACGAGCAGATTCAGCTGTGCGACCAGAATGCGCAGCCTCAGACGCCTTTCCATCTCGATTTTTTCCTTCCGGGATTCACAGGCGCTCACTATATCCGGTCCGGCTCGTTACGGGATGACGGAAACACAACCCGTCCACCCACATTACCTCGCGCGGCCTGCCCGCGCCGACCTCGCGTTAGGTGTCGGTCGGGTTAGGCGCGTTGCTTGATCCCGAAGAACACATACACCGTCGAACGTGCCGTAACCCGACCCGCCGGCTCACTCCCCAAACAGCCGCAGACTAACCGTCCGCTCCCGTGGTCCGTCCAGCTCCACCAGCATGACGGATTGCCAGCGACCGAGATCCAAATCCCCGGCGACGATGGGGATTACCTCCGAGCTCCCGACCAGCATCGCCAACAAGTGGGAATGGGCGTTCTCCGGCTCGTCGGGCGGGCAATCCCGCAGCCCGATGTCGTTGTGCAGATAGGCCTCCCCCGGCGGGACCAGGCGCGTGAAGAAGCGTCTGACGTCCTCCAGCAGCCGTTCCTCGTTCTCATTGATGGTAATGGCCGTCGTGGTGTGGCGGGAGGTCACGGTCAGAAATCCGCGGGCCATGCCGCTGTCCGCAACTAGGGTGCGGATCCGTAGCGTGATGTCGTGCAGGGCAATGTCGGGGTCGGTAGAAACCGTGAGGATGTGGTGCATACTGATCATAAGATATGTTGATTTCGGATGCGGCAACAACCAAGCTCAATTTCCCTCCTCCACCGGGGGACAGGCTCCGTTTTGACCATCCTATGGGCCGAATGTCAACAGGACCTGGTTACGCGGAATGAGGATTACCCGCCGGGCATTTCGGCGTACTCTTCTTCGTCGCCGGGGATCAGGGGAAACCTGTGCTCGATCCAGTCACGCTTTGCCTGCGCGATACGGTCGGGATTGCTGGAAACAAAATTCCAAAACAGGGTACGTGGACCCAGGGGCTCTCCACCAAGCAGGACAAAGCGTGCCCCGGCATGTGTCGTAATCACCGGCTCGTCGTCCTTCTCGAAGGCCAGCATACGGGGCTCGGCAAGCGCCTGCTCCCCCACCGAGAGCCTCCCCGTAAGTAGAAAAAGCGCGCGTTCGCTACAGGCTTTTTCAAGCTGCAGCATTGCACCGGGCTCCAGGGAAGCGTCGACATAAAACATCGGAGAGTGGATCTTCACGGGCGATTCTACTCCGAATGCACTGCCGACCAGCACCCTGAGCGTGACCCCCCGGCGCTCTACGACCGGCATAGCGTCTTGGGGGTAGTGGAAGAAGGCGGGTTCGTCCTCTTCGTTCTCTTCCGGCAGGGCGACCCACAGCTGAATGCCGTGCATCCTCTTTTCCCGGTTGCGAAGCTCGGTAGGCGTGCGTTCCGAATGCACGATTCCCTTGCCCGCGGTCATCTAGTTGATGGCTCCAGAGGTGATGGTTTGATGAAAGCCCAGGCTGTCGCGATGATCGATGCTCCCCTGCAAAAGGTAGGTGACCGTCGCAAGCCCGATGTGGGGGTGAGGACGCACGTCCAGGTTTTGCCCGGGGCCAAGGGTCTCGGGACCAAAATGATCGAAGAAAACAAAGGGGCCCACGGCGCGATGGTCCGGAGCCGGCAGCACCCGGTGCAGAGAGAATCCACCCAGATCCCGGATCCGGCCTTCAATAAGCTTGGTTGCCATAGGACTGTCTCCCCTGAGAAGTAAACACCGTTGAGAAATGGGGCTCGCGCCGCAGGATCCATTTTAACCAAACAGTTATTTTCGATAGCCCCGCGGCGCGTCCGTGGCTTGGTCTTTCCCGGACGAATACCCTGTAATATGCTTGGCTCCATGTCAGCGAACACCCCCGACCACTCAAGCCCCGGAGCTGTAGCCGACAGCATTACTTAGGGCTGAGGGCAACCGAATGATAATTCGATAGAAAGCAATCGGTTACAGCGGTGGATTGGGCACGGACCAGCGGCGCGCCGGCATCCTGCCGGCATCTATTTGCCGCCAGGATGGCGGCGCTCCGGCTGGGCCCAATCTACCCGACTCGCTTCCATGCTAACAGACTGTTTTAGCAGGGTATATTATTCGGTGGCCCTGGAAACCACCGGCTTTAGCCGGTGGGGTATTCACATAATCGCTTAAGATTACATGCAAAGTACATCCACCGCTTCCAACAGCCTCTCCCTCATCATTCCCATGTATGAGGAGGCGGACAATGTGGCCCCTATTCTGGCGCGGATCCACGAGGGCCTGAGGGAATACCCCGGTCCCTGGGAGCTGGTCTGCGTGGACGACGGTAGTCGGGACGGGACGGGCGAGCGGCTGCGGGAGCAGGCGACGAGCTACGGGAATCATGTGCGGATCATCGAGCTGAGGCGCAACTTCGGGCAGACGGCGGCCATGCAGGCGGGCTTCGATGCGGCCCGGGGGAGGTTGATCGCGACCCTGGATGGGGACCTGCAGAACGACCCGGCGGATATCCCCCGCATGGTGCGGGAGCTGCTGGAACGAGACCTGGACCTGCTCCAGGGGTGGCGTCGCGAACGCCGGGACGGGTGGCTGCTGCGCAAGGTCCCCTCCTGTATCGCCAACCGGCTCATCGCCAAGGTCACGGGGGTCGCCCTGCACGATTACGGCTGCAGCCTGAAGCTCTACCGCGCGGAGGTCATCAAGCCGGTACGCCTGTTCGGGGAAATGCATCGCTTCATCCCGGTGTGGGTGGCGGGGGTGACCGATCCCCGGCGCATCGGCGAAACCGTGGTGCACCACGAGGCGCGTCGTTTCGGGGCCTCCAAGTACGGAATCTCACGCACCTTCCGGGTGCTGCCGGATCTGCTGGCGGCCTCCTTTTTCCTCCGCTACGGGGCCCGCCCCGGACACTTTTTCGGCGCCATCGGCATAGGACTCGGCGCACTCGGGACCCTGATCATGGCGTACCTCCTGGTCGTCAAGTTCGGTTTAGGGGAAGACATCGGCAATCGTCCCTTGCTGTTCGTGGGTATTTTGTTCCTAGTGGCCGCGATCCAACTCCTCACCACCGGCGTGTTGGCGGAGCTTCTGGCGCGGACTTTTTTCGCGTCCCGGGATCGACCCGATTTCACCATCGCCCGGCAGAGCGATCCGGACCGGGTCGGCTGGAGGGGATCCGAATGAGCCGAGGCGCGGAGCCCCTTACGGCCTTCCCTACCCCGACCTGGTTGCTGGTGCCGGCAATGCTGCTCGGCTTCTACTGGATGCTGGGGTCGGTACCCCTCTACGACTTGGACGAGGGCGCCTTCACTGAGGCCACCCGCGAGATGCTGGCCGGCGGCAACTACATCACGCCCTATCTGGACGGCGAGCCCCGCTTCGACAAGCCGGTGCTCATCTACTGGCTGCAGGCGGCATCCGTGAAGCTGCTGGGCTTACATGAGCTCGCCCTGCGTCTCCCTTCGGCCCTGGCGGCGACCGGATGGCTTCTGGCCCTGTGGCTCTTCGTGCGTCGGCACTTAGATACAGTGACGGCGACGATAGCGGCCCTGGTGATGGCCCTGACCCTGGAGGTCTTCATCATCGCCAAGGCAGCCACCGCGGATGCGGTGCTGAACCTGTTCCTGGCCCTGAGCTTCTTCGACATCTACCGCTGGTATCTCAGACCCGAGCGCGGCGTCCTGCTGCGCGTCTATCTGTGGGTCGGACTCGGCTTTCTGACCAAGGGGCCGGTGGCCATCCTGTTTCCGGTCCTGGTGAGCTTCCTATTTTTCCTGAGCGCGCGTTCCCTCAGAGATTGGCTGCGGGCGCTCGTCTGCCCCTGGGGGTGGGCGGTGTTCCTGGCGGTCGTCTTGCCCTGGCATATCGCCATCTACCTGGACAGCGGTCCCAACTTCTTCGAGAGCTTTTTTCTGCGCCACAACCTGGGCCGCTTCGGCGCCGCCATGCACGGACACCGGGGTTTCTTCGGCTACTACCTGGTGGTATTGTCGCTGATCCTGCTGCCCTTCACCGGCTGGTTCCTGCGGCTGCTGCCGGCGCTCAGGCGGACCTGGGCCGATCCCCTGGATCGCTTCCTGTGGCTCTGGTTCGCTACGGTCCTGATCTTCTTCTCGTTCTCCGGGACCAAGCTGCCCCACTATGTGCTCTATGGCGTAACCCCCCTGTTCGTCCTGATGGCTCGGCACCGGAGGCTACTCGCGAGCCGTTGGCTGGCATTCGGACCACCGATACTTTTCTTCCTGCTGCTGTTGTTGCTGCCGGAGCTGGTGGAATCGGCCGCCGGGTGGACCCGAGGATCCCATCAGCTCGCCATGTTCGAGCTGGGTGGAGCCGTGTTGGATACCCCCTATCGCATCGCGGTAGCCCTGGGGTTGATCCTGATCTCGGCAATCGCCCTGTGGCGACGGCTGCCGCCCTGGCAGGGGTTGATACTCGTGGGTGTGATCCAGACGGCCGTCGTCTCCGGGGTGCTGGTGCCGCGGGTGATGGAGGTCCTGCAGGAACCGGTGAAAGAAGCGGCCCTGCTGGCCCGAGTGCTGGAGCTGCCCACCGTGGCCTACCGCACCAACCTGCCCAGCTTCAGTGTTTACCGCCGGGCGATCACCCCTCGTCGCGCCCCCCGATCCGGGGATCTGGTATTCCTGCGGGTGGACAAGTTGAGCGGGCTCGCCGCGCAGCATCCCGGTCTGGAGCAGGAGCTGATCTTTCGGCGCGGCGCGGTCGCCCTGGTCAAAGTAAGGGCGCGGCAACCCGATGGCTGAGGGTCTTCCCGTCTTTCTCCGGCGCGACTTGCGTGAGGGCCTGGCGGCAGGCCTTCGACGCATCCCGGTGCCCCTTCCCGACGGTGGCTTGTGGCTGGTCCGTTGGACGGCGATCAGTGTATTGGTCGGTCTGATCCTGTTTCTGGCCAGCGGCTATCACGGCGGCTTCTCCCGGCTCAATACCCTGGCGGCCCAGCTCCCCGGACCGCCGTGGCAATGGCTCACGGTGCTCGGCGACGAACGGGTTGCTTTTGCCCTGACCCTGTTCTTCACGCGCCGTTGTCCGCGCGTCTTCTGGACCCTCATCAGCGCCGCACTCTTCGCCATGGCCTTTACCTATTCCCTCAAGCCCTTGTTTTCCGCTCTGCGCCCACCGGCAGTGTTGGAGGCGGGGACCTTCAACCTCATCGGCCCTGGTTTCCGGGAGGGCAACTTCCCTTCCGGACACACAGTGACGGCGGCGACCTTCTTCGGCGTCTGGGTCCACTCCGTCCGCGCCCGTTGGCTGCGGGTGCTCCTGATCCTGCTGGCCGTTGCCGCCGGCCTCAGCCGGGTAGCGGTCGGTGTGCATTGGCCGGTGGATGTGGCGGTGGGACTGGCGGGCGGGGCAATGGCCGCCCGGCTGGGGGTATCCCTGGCAGCACGGAGTGAAAGGCTCGGATCGGAGCCCGCTATCCACCTGGTATTGGTAACCCTCGCCGTCGGGATGGCTATTTCACTGCTCCTGTGGGACGGAGGCTACCCCGCGGCCGCGGCCATGCAGCGCCTGCTCGCCGTCGCTGCCCTGAGCTTCGCGGCCTATGTCTACCTGATCGATCCGATACTGCGCTGGTCGGCGTTGAGAAAGGGCGTCGGTTGACACACGCCTTCTCGTCGCGCTGCAGGCAGGCCGCACGGGGGTAATCCGGGTGTAGGTTGCCGTTAAGACGCCGGCATGACCTAAGCAGACGATCAACAGGCCTTGGTGCCTCGCAACGCAACACGTCCGGTCCCCCAGGCAGTACCAAATAATTCAGGATTGCTATACTGGCTTCGCCGGTGTCCTGACCGCCGGTTTGATCGGCAACGGTAAGCAGGCCCGACCCGTGAGTACCGGGGAGTTATTTCACGCCGGGGGGCGGATCGGCCAAAGCCGGTTCGGTATTGGTCGTCGAACAAATGATGAATCAGATTCTTTTCAGCAAGTCAGAGGAGGGCTCGGGGTGAATAGGTTCAATCGTACCGTCATCGGATGGGTATTGTGCGCAGGTCTGCTGCTGGCGGGCGGCGTGTCCGCCGGACCTGAAGACGTGAAGGGTAGTGCTTCGGCGACAATAAAACAGACCAGCGAGCGCATGCTGGCAGCGCTCGAGCGGCAACACCCGGCGCTCGAGCGCAATCCCTCCCGGATCTACGGCTTGGTGGACCGAATCCTGGTTCCCCACTTCGACTTCAAGAGGATCACTCGGGCGGCCGTCGGCAAGAGGAATTGGGGCAGGGCGACCCCGGCCGAGCGACGGGCCTTGGTTCGGGGATTCCAGGAGCTGCTGATTCGTACCTACGCCAAGGCACTGCTGAATTACTCCGGTCAGAAAATCCGCTATCTGTCGGAGAAGCCCGGTCGCCGTTCCTCCGTGCTGGTCTTCACCGAAGTGCGGGAGCCGGGTGCGGACCCCATCCCGGTCAACTACAAGGTCCATAAGAAGGGCAGGATCTGGAAGATCTTCGACGTGAAAATCGATAATGTCAACCTGGTATCGAACTATCGCGGTAGCTTCAATGCCGAGATCCGCCGCAACGGCATCAGCGGCCTGATCAGTAGGATCAGGGAAATGAACGCGAAGGGCAAGCGATGAGCAGGGCGTAGATCGTCCTTGGAGGACGCATTTGCGCATTTGAACAGGCATGGATAAGTTTCTCATCATCGGCGGTATGTCGCTCAAGGGCGAGGTCCGGATCGCCGGTGCCAAAAATGCGACGCTCCCGATCCTGGCCGGCATCCTGCTCGCCGACGACCGGGTAACCCTGTTCAATGTCCCGCAGCTGCGCGACATCAGGACCACGCTGGGGCTGCTCGAGCATATGGGGGCGACCATCAGGGTCAGGGAGCGTGGGTGCATCGAGGTGGATGCGCGGAAGATCACACGCTTCTCGGCACCCTACGAGCTGGTCAAGACGATGCGGGCCTCGATCCTGGTGTTGGGGCCTTTGCTCGCGCGCTGCGGGCGTGCCGATGTCTCCCTCCCCGGCGGTTGCGCCATCGGTGCCCGGCCGGTCAATCTGCACCTCGAGGGTCTGCGTGCCATGGGCGCGGAGGTCAGCGTAGAGAAAGGCTATATCCGCGCCCGGTCGGAACGGTTGCGCGGCACCCGACTGGTTCCGGATCTGGTCACCGTGACGGGGACCGAGAACCTGATGATGGCCGCTACCCTGGCCGCGGGTGAGACCGTGATCGAGAACGCGGCCCGGGAGCCCGAGATCGCGGACCTGGCGGAGTTCCTCAGCGGCATGGGGGCGAAGATCAGGGGCGCGGGTACCGATTGCATCCGGGTGGAAGGCGTCGAGCGGCTCGGGGGGACCAGCTACCGAGTCCTGCCGGACCGGATCGAGACCGGGACCTATCTGGTGGCGGCGGCCATCACCGGGGGGCGCATGCTGTGCCGGGATACGCGCCCGGACCTGCTCGATGCCCTGCTGATCAAGCTCCGGGAGACCGGGGCCCGCATCGAGACCGGCCCCGATTGGATCCTGCTGGATATGGCGGGGAAGCGCCCCCGGGCGGTCGATGTGCACACGGCTCCGTATCCGGCGTTCCCCACCGACATGCAGGCCCAATTATGCGCCCTGAACAGCGTGGCCGAAGGCGTCGGGACCATTACTGAAACGGTGTTCGAGAACCGCTTCATGCACGTGCCGGAGCTGCAACGCATGGGAGCGGATATCCGGTTGGAGGGAAACGTCGCCGTATGCCATGGGGTGAAACGGCTGACCGCCGCCCCGGTGATGGCCACCGACCTGCGTGCATCGGCCGGTCTGGTGCTGGCGGGACTGGTCGCGGAAGGGGAAACCCTGGTGGACCGCATTTATCACATCGACCGCGGCTACGACAAGATCGAGCAGAAGCTGGCGACCCTGGGGGCGCGTATCCGCCGTATTTCGGGACCTGATTAGCAATGAGTTTCAGCCCCCCAGCTCCACTACCCCAAACGTGGATCTTTGGCCACCATTTTCCTGAGAATCCAAAATAGTATGCACCCGTGGGTGGTTCGATCGTGAACTTGGCTGAAGATTCTTGCTAATCAGGTTTCGGGATGACGAACCGGACGTCACAACCAGCCCCATGAAATTCACCGATTCGCTGACGATCGCCCTGTCCAAGGGCCGTATCTTCAAGCAGGCCCTACCCCTGCTGGCCCATGCCGGGATCGAGCCCTACGAGGACCCGGAGCTCAGCCGCAAGCTGATCCTGGAGACGAGCCGGCCGCAAGTGAAGCTGGTGATCATCCGGGCCGGCGACGTGCCCACTTACGTGCAATACGGTGCCGCGGACCTGGGGGTGGTGGGCAAGGACGTGCTCATGGAGCACGGGGGCACCGGATTATACGAGCCGCTGGATTTGCGCATCGCCCGCTGTCGCCTGATGGTCGCGGGGGTCCCGGACGCGGACCCGGCTTCGGATCGGTTACGCATCGCCACCAAGTATGTCGCGAGTGCCGAGCGCCACTTCGCGGCCAAGGGCCAACAGGTGGAGATCATCAAGCTCTACGGCTCCATGGAGCTGGCGCCCCTGGCAGGGCTCTCCGACCTGATCGTCGATCTGGTGGAGAGCGGTAATACCCTCAAGGCCAACGGACTGGTGCCCCTGGAGCATATCGCGGACATCAGCGCCCGGCTGGTAGTCAACAAGGCGGCCTGGAAGATGAAGCACGCATCCGTGATGGCGCTGCTGGCGATACTCCGCGAGGCGGTCGACCAAAATCCATTCGTGCGAGGCCAGGGCGTTTCGACTTTGGAGTAGGATGGGCAGTAACTATTCAGGCGCCCCATTTTGCACGGTGAAAACACAACAGGAAAAAACTACGAATCACACGAATCCACGCGAAAGCGGATTCGCGCTGATTCGCGTGATTCGTAGTTTTTCCGTCTTAAGGCTGAGTAGCTGAATAGTTACAAAAATGGCTGAAATTACTCGCTTGTCGACTACGGATGGGGACTTCGAGCAACGTCTCGAAGCCCTGTTGGCCTGGGAAGCGGTCTCCGATGTCGAGGTCCGGGAGCGCGTGGATGCCATCATCCAGGCCGTGCGCGAGAACGGGGATGTGGCCCTGCTGGACTACACTCGCCGGCTCGACCACTGGCAACCCCGAACCGCCGCGGATCTGGAAATCCCAGCGGTCAGGATCGAGCAGGCCCGAAACGGCGTCTCCGCGGGAGAACGTGCCGCCCTGGAGCTTGCGGCCAAGCGCATTCGTGACTATGCGGAGCACCAGAAGCTCACGGACTGGAGCTTTCGCGACGACCACGGCACCCTGTTGGGTCAGCAGGCGACTCCGCTGGATCGGGTGGGCCTCTATGTACCGGGCGGCAAGGCGGCCTATCCTTCTTCGGTACTCATGAACGCCATTCCGGCCAAGGTCGCGGGGGTGGCGGAGCTCATCATGGTAGTGCCGACGCCGGCGGGGGAGCTCAACGACCTGGTATTGACCGCCGCTCACATCGCCGGGGTAGACCGGGTATTCGTCATCGGCGGTGCCCAGGCGGTGGCGGCCCTGGCCTATGGGACCGAGCAGGTGCCCGCGGTGGACAAGATCGTGGGTCCGGGGAATAGCTATGTGGCCACGGCCAAGCGCGCCGTGTTCGGCCAGGTCGGCATCGACATGATCGCCGGTCCCTCGGAGATCCTGATACTGTGCGACGGTGGGACGGACCCGGACTGGATCGCCATGGACCTCTTCTCCCAGGCCGAGCACGACGAGGACGCCCAAGCCATTCTCCTGTCCTGGGACGGGGAATTTACGGACCGGGTCGCGGCCGCCATCGACCGCTTGTTGCCGACCATGGAACGCCGGGACATCATCGCGACCGCCCTGCGCCGACGCGGCGCCCTGATCCGGAGCCGGGACCCGGCAGAGGCAATCGGGATCGCCAACCGGATAGCACCCGAGCACCTGGAGCTCTCGGTGGAGCACCCGGAGGCACTGGTCCCTGAGATCCGTCATGCCGGGGCCATCTTCATGGGGCGTTACACGGCCGAAGCCCTGGGCGATTACTGTGCCGGGCCCAACCACGTGCTGCCGACCTCGCGTACCGCCCGTTTTTCATCGCCGCTCGGAGTCTACGACTTCCAGAAGCGTTCGAGCCTGATTATGGCCTCCCCCCAGGGTGCCGCGACCCTGGCGCGGACGGCCTCGGTCCTGGCCCGCGGAGAGGGCCTGACCGCGCACGCGCGATCCGCCGAGTATCGGGGGGATTCCTAGGTAGTGTTGACATTTGATGAGGAGTAAGCCTTCACCCCCGAGCTTGTCTTCTAATGGTACAGGATTAACAGGATTTCCAGGATATTATAATTGACTATTCGCAAAATAATCCTGTGAATCTTGTCCGATTAGCGGTTGGTATGGCGATGCAGACATACCACTTGGGCTCGAGCCTATCGATCGGTACGCCGCCTTTGGAACAAGTATCATCGACATCTTCCGGATTATCCGTAGTGATATATGGGCACCTTGAAAAATACAGTTTTCGCAAATTCGGGGCTTGAATAATCAATGGGTTAGAGTCGGCTGGGTGGCGAAAATACCTATTTTTCAAGGTGCTCATATACCAACGGCAGATAGAAGTCGCTGAAGGTGAACTCCACGACCAAGGCTTTGGAGGAAAACTGGCCCACCTCTGCCGATTCGTATAAAGGCGATTCCGGGAAATGGAATACTCTTCCGGTGCTCTGAACTTCGCTGACAGCCGACTCGGCAAGCGCGATGAATGCGTCACGGTAAAGGTAGAATGTCACTGTCGGTCTTGTCGGTATTTCGTAGCTCAAAGAGTGAACGATCGGCATGATGACCAAGGGCAGAAAAGCAACCGGATGCGGCCGTTCTTTTCTCACAATGTGGTCGCCCGGTGGCTCGATCCCCTGACCCGAGACACCAGCCCCGAGGCCCCCCACTATGGCGCCAACAACGACTATATCGCCTACTTCGGCGACGGCTGGAATGACGATTGGCCGAACGGCGACCAGGTGCAACGCACCCCCGGTTCTCGGGCGACGGCACCTCCGGCTGGATCTGGACCAATCACGACCCGGACGTCACGCCCAGCGAGGCTGGAAAGTACGGCCGGATCTCCGATCCCAACCAGCGCCACAATCGGGACCTCTACGGCTTTCCGGTGGAGATGGACCCCGGTCAGGACAGCGGTCTCTACTACCGGAGCGCCGCCGTCCTGGGAGTGCCGCCATCCTGGCGGCAGATAATGGCCGGCAAGATGCCGGCGCTCCGATGGTCCGTGCCCAACAATCAGTCCTGTAGGTCGGGTTAGGCGCGCACCCTGGGAAGTGAGGGTCCGTCGTCGAGATGGGGCGCGCCCTAGCCCGACAGAGAGTCGGCAGTTACGTCATGTCGGGCTAGGCCGCATTCCTGCGGCTAAGAGGCTGTCTAAAAACTAACCCATTGATTTCAAATGTCAAGAAAGATTCATAAAGATCCCTCGCTGCGCTTCGGGATGACACAACCAGCGTCCTTGTCATTTCGAGCGCAGCGAGAAATCCTTGTCCCGACGGAGGAGGGATCTTAGGTTCAAGCGGTTGGCAGGTTCTCAGGTTTTTAGACAGCCTCTAACCCAACCTACCCGGCTATCCACTGCCGGTATCCGAAACAGCCGGAAACACTGACAAGAGAGCGTACAGATGTCGTACAAAGATTTTACCATCAAGAAAACACAAGACGTTTTTCAAATTGGAATAGTTGAAATGCCGGGAATATTCGCGGGGATCGACGAAAAGGCTATAAGCCGGCACCTGGCTGACATTCTGGAGGAGAATATACCACTGGCTACATCGATAAACACGGAGAAAGCACGTTCGGAACTTATTATTTCTCCGATTCTGGTGGAATTAAGAAAGATATTCAATCGCAAGATCAGCTTGTTTTCCGGCATAGAGCTAACTATAGATAAAGAAAAAGAATTAAACGGATTTTGTGATTTCATCATCAGCTTATCTCCTGAGCAGTTATTTTTAAAAGCTCCGATACTTACCATCGTTGAAGCCAAAAATGAAAATATAATGGGTGGGTTGGGTCAATGTATCGCGGAGATGATCGCATCAAAAATTTTTAATGAAAATGAGGGGAATGCCGGAAATAACATTTATGGCGTAATTACTTCCGGCAGCATTTGGAAGTTTCTGAAATTAGTAAATAATGAAGTGCATGTCGATTTGGATGATTATGGAATAAAAGAGATCGGTAAAATTATGGGAATACTGTCTGCCATGGTGAACCAAAATGCCTGATACGGATGCCCTCAACCAGCGATAACATTGGGCTGGCGGCCCGATCTCGACTTCAACCAAGGGTTCGATAGGGTGGGCTATGCCCACCATCTGGGGACGGTATTGGTGGGCACAGCCCATCCTACGGGATATATGCAAAGGGTCTAGATAACTTTAGAGAGGATTTTCTCTCAGTAGAGTAAGTATTATATCATATAAGCTTTCCTCTCGATGATTGAATCTAAATTCACATTCTTTCAGGTGTAAATGAAAGGTTTTTCGTGGAA
>Ga0209367_1002352_pt1 | contig 24869 bp, 12 predicted proteins | sample WorMetLIZISLAND2_FD_187412 | JGI IMG/M metagenome (GOLD analysis project Ga0209367, IMG submission 187412) | Marine gutless worms symbiont microbial communities from Max Planck institute for Marine Microbiology, Germany - Olavius geniculatus... ... | reverse complement strand
AAAGGTGATATTATTCAGCAGCACATTGACACGCAGTCAGTGTGATGCGGGCAATATCACCTTTTGTAATTTTTGCTGTTTTCGATGTGCAAGTCCTTAAATGTTGCCGTTAACAAGTGTATAAACTAATGTTTTGTACATTTATCTTGTTGTATAAACGAGTTGTTGTATAGAAGCCACAACAAATCCACGTAGTGGAGGTTGGGCCTAATCGCATGACACGCAACACGTTGACACGCCAGACATCGCCAGTAGGCAGTAAATAGCATAGCCTAGTAGGCGTGCTGATAGTAGGCAGTTTCACAGTCACAATAACCCAAACAAACGCCCGTGGACCCAGTTATCCCCAACTCCCCATCACGCCTATTAGCCTATACCGAGTCGTTCTTTAACTTCTTACATCAGACGACGTCTGTCGATTTACGTATGACCTAGCAGCACGCCACTCTCGCTGTTGGCCTAACAATATCAATGTTGACGTACACTGCTTCAACTAGCCTACCTGGTACTGTATGACAGGCCTATTTCACACTCAAAAACGAAAGGTACTTCCTGAACCTTAAAGCTCATAAGGCGCGCGCATATCTACGTTTCTTTAATCACCAGCTTACACTATCAGTATCAGATCACGCTGTGCCTGTATACGCTGGTACTCAATGGGCCTACCCACGAAAAGACGACTAGGCTGAGTTAACCTGGGTGGCTAGTTATGATACCAACATGATCTATCCTTCTACTGACGGTCACCCGTCTAGGTACTAACCAACCGAGATGATGATTGGTGGCTTGATATATAGGCCAGTGTCACAGTGTGTAACGGTTACGTCGATTAGAACGTCGGACTTGCGATAGCGAGGTCGTTGATTCGACTCCCGGCATGTCGGGTCGGCATGGCTACTGCTTGAACGGGCGACTGTCTGCCGGCAGATAAACCATCTCGACATATTTATAACCAACACCAAAGTCAACCCTTTCCTGTGGCGTAAGTAAAATGAATACCGGCGGCCTGTTTGGTGGACGCGTTCACCTGTGTATGCTAGCAGGTAACTGTGTGATTCCACACGGCAAGTGATGCTCCGTAGCTCTGCGATGGATTTATCATGAAAAGCTATACCATCTAACCATTTTGTCTAAAACCGGCCCCGGTGTAGATTAGCCTAACTAGGCTACTTTGATCGGACACGACATGTTAACCAACAGATCGACATCGTCGCCACCGCCACCTTGGTGCGGCCTGCAGCGTTCTGCAAAGAATTACGTCTTAGGATAGATTATTTTATGAACATGTCTTTATCTCGGGGCAATTATAAAATCTGTCTTCGACTTGCTGAACTTCTAGCGCAGTGTTTTACGGCTTTCGTTACGTCACTTTATTGCGTGCTTCTATTGCTGTGCTGGCCAATAAAATTAGTACGTGTAGGCCTACGTATGATACGTGGGGAGGGACTTTCTTTACACTAGTGTCCATAAAGGTATAAACGTAGTGACAACGCTGTATAGGCCAGGGTCTATAGGCTACGTAGGCCTACTCTCCGGTTTGTGATTTTGACACGCCATATAGACGGTGAGAACTCGACTCGACGCGACAGTAACTTGCTCTGTAGGCCTACACGCCGGGTATTTGGTCCAGTTGTCGCCCAATAACCTATCATTTTTACGTACCACTTTACCCCCCAAAAAATTATTGCGCGACCTCTGTGTGGTCACTGTATTTAGATTTTGTTATAATATCACCTACATAGGGCCTATACTGTCATTGCTTTGCTGGGTTCATGTTTATTTTTGTTGTAAGCACGTGCGTGCAACATGTGACAACTGCTTATTATTTGTTTACTTATAGGGGCCTACTTATTCAAGTAACTCATAGTTGTCCGAAGATGCACTCGAGAGTGTCGATCGTGCACTGTACACCGCGATATCGCGTTAGATCATCACGGATAGACGAAGGGCATGGAAACATGTGCCTAAGAAACGAGCGGAAATATAAAAACGACGCGTTTAACAAATGAGAAGTAAATGGTTGTCTTGATGCCACTGAGTAAGCGTAGAGGAGCACACAGGGTGATGTGCCGCCTCAATATTCTGTCAGTTATTATATACAATCATGTAGGTAAAATTTCTTTCATTCATCTTTCAACCGAATTCGTCTAATGACCTCCTTTGCGTAATAAATGTTAGAAGTTAAAGGATGTCTAATGCACTTTATGTTAACCCATCTCCAAGCTACGGAGCGTCACCTGCCATATGAGATCAGACAGTGTTACCTGTCAACCAACACAGGTAAACGCGCCCTGCCTTAGCCCTGGTCAGAGAGACCAGCACTCGATTAACCTATTCCGGAGGGATGGATATGGAAGACTGAGTTGGCTTCGGCGTTGGTTACATACTTTTTTAGACGGTTTACCTGTTTATAGACAGTCACCCATACAAGCAGTAACCACTTGACAGCGAGCCGACCGGGAGTCGAACCCACGATCTTTTGATCCTAAGTACGAGGTCCTAACCCATAGATGTAGAAACGTTTTTTACGTTTTTTATTCTTCCTACGTTTTTTACGTTTTTTAACGTTTTTCATTTTTTCAACTTAAAAAATTTTTTTAAACGTTCATCAAAATTTGAAAATTCTACCAAAAACGTCGAGAAGGGCTTTTAAAGCCACACAAACGAATTAGTAGGCTATAGTGGTGGTAGTTTACTTACTTAGTCTAGTGATACGTAATCTTATGACTACACGATTGAATTGAAATTGAATAAAATGTTATTTTTTTCTTTAGTTCTAGCTGTACTGCAATTACAGCATTAGGTTTTAGGCAAGAAGTAAAACAAATTAAGTCTAACGTTTTTTATCAACGCTTCTAAACTTTTTTTTTATTTTTTACGTTTTTTTACGTTTTTTACGTTTTTTAACGTTTTTTTTAAATTTTTTCTGGAACGTTTTTTACATCTATGTCCCAACCGTTACGTCACCAAGCCACTTAGTCCAGTGTCCAACGATTCCCTTGGCCGTTTACCGTGGCTTGATATCCCACACATAGCAGTGGACAGTCCTTGCAGCAGTCCAGTGGCGTAACTATAATTTCTGGGCCCCCCGGGGAAATATTCGCTACGGGCCCCGTCCAAATTTGATTCTCAGATATGGTGATACCGGCTTAATTTTTTCAATAATTCGGGTCACTTTGGGCCCCCTTTACCGTGATGGGCCCCTGGGCCCCCCCGGCATTGCCGGGGCTGCCGATGGCTAGTTACGCCACTGCAGCAGTCTAATCTATCTGGCTTCAAGATAACACCGGCACAGAAGACCCAGCTAATCGTGACTTTATTGTCACGAGCTGTGACAGAATACCTGAGATGACGATGCAAGTGTCTCTGGCGCGTCGTTTCATCGCTCTGTACGCAGCGTCAGCAACTGCAAAGATGTGTGGCGGCCTCTCGTATATCTCGCGTCCGCGGTAATTCTCCACGTTGTCTGGACCGTAAATAGTCATCGTACGGTAAGGGTTAACCGACACGACCACCTCACCTATGTACGTGTAAATCTTTCCCTTCTGAAACCTGCGAAGTAATCGACAGTACAAGCACAACGATGTCACATACTATTGCAATAGTGCCATTTACTTATTGTCTACAGTTTTGTTCACCATTACAGTAATCAGCTTTTTTTGGCTTTGCTATTGCACTTTTTGGTTTTTAATCCTAGGTTTTTTTGACGTTTTAGACTCTCGTCTATATTGTACTGTGGTCTAAAAGTGCCGCAGTCGATGCCTTCTTGTCGAAGATCTCCGAGATGTCAGCAATGTTTTCAGCTCGATGAAGTAACCACGACGGACAGGCTGTCACTGAACTGTCTCCCGGACGACGTGACATCTGCCGAGTCGTTATCAGCTTTCCGTCAGCGACTCAAAATCCATCTGTTCTCCTAACCTTTTTTCTGACTATTTTATGGCCTGGAATTATCTAACCTGTGTCTAGTGGACCTAGCAGTCGTTGTTATTACTAAAGCCACTTTAAAAATCTCGGATTGCCCGACTGATGCCACGTTGATGCTGTTATAGGTTATAGGCCTATGACGACCCGACGACGATGCTGATGATGACTAGTGAACGCAAACCAAAAACGATAATCAAACTTCTGCTAATTCAAATGGTGCTTAGTACCTTACTAATTTTATTTATTGCCACTGTGAAGCTTCAGGCAGATGATAACCGCATTTTGTTCACCGTATGAGCTTGGGGCCAATATTTTTGGGGTGCCAATCACCCCTACAGTACCCATAACCCGAACCAGGGATACTCGGTTGAACGACAGACACTGTACAGCCAGTTATCATAGGACTGCAGACACATTATACATAGGTATAGGCTTAAGACGACTGATGGGACAGCCGTCACGTTCATTATGCACATAGGCCAACATATCCTGGCCGACTTGTGTCTACATCCGCGTATAAAAGCATACATTGTAGGCTACTAGGTCCGGCTCGCTGCAGGGCTTCTCAACACCGAGCTCATTTGCATCATTATCAGATGTCAGCCTAACAGACCATCAGTAAAGATATTATGTTGAACTTGGTACTTTTAGACTTCAATAGGCCTAATTACATTCAGAACAGCACGTAGGCGCCTATACTGCCAAGCGACAGCGCTTGACTGGGGGCGTTATGTGGCCGTCCTATATAATAGGCCTCATTACGGTTCTTGCCCGTCCGTCTGCAGTGCTCTTTCTGGTACGTGCTGTTAACTGGAAAACAAAACGCCAAAATATACTACAAAAACGCACATATTAGACCTACTCACCATTTTCAATATTTTGAAAACGTCTTTAGACGTCCGTTCTTCAAAGTAGGCAAACATGGTGTTTTAATCAAGATGACGTAGGCTATTGCCAGATCAGAAATTGGTAGTGAGTTGAATGGAACGTCTTAGAAGGGCGTCAAACTATGCGACAGGGTTACGGCCGACTGCCAAAGAACATCGTAATACATAAAGAATTGCAAGTGTATGAGCATTGAAAGATGACCACAGAACTATCAGGACATCTTGAGAGTTAATGGCGCTCGTCTATCAACTGCTATGGCGAGATCATCGCAACGTTCGTCCCACGCCCCCAGTCAAGCGCTGGACCAGGAAAGAGAAGCGCTGCTAGCAGAATGGCATCCTCAGTCTTTAATCGATTCGACTGAAGGACTGCAGCACAGCGTCACTTATCACAAGGTCATTGTGGACAATAAGTTCATTATTATGAGAGCGATTCCGCCTATTCCTACACATTTATCTGTAGCGTGCTCTGTCTCTCTGTCGTCTCGCTGTCACATTCGTACACCACGCTTAAACCATTGGATCGTTAGATGGATCTAGGCCTAGACGCCATCTGGCAGATACACTCGCGAGGTCCAATGAGAGGTGGGGTCCCTAACCACCAAGGGAAGGGAACACTTGGGGTCGAACCCCCAGCCAAAACATGCAATTGCTTCGACTTAGGCATACAAAAATATTTACGATTTGCTAGGTGGCAGCATCGATCAGCGATTCTGCTTTCAGTCAAATTACTTTGGCCTTTGTTCATAGTCGATCTGTCTGTTTACGGGTTATTGCCTGAATTAAACGATCGATTGATCAATTGATCAACTGATTGGAAATTGGAATAATTTGACACACGGCGCCTCCCCACAAACTGTTCACACACTCCCTGGCAAAAAAAAACAACTACCGGGTCTGTCTGTTTCTCACAATTACACACCTTTTCTGGAGGTTTTCCATGAAGGACTCGATGTCAATCTTCGACAGTAGCACGAAGTCGCCCACGCCGAACTCCGGACCTTCGTGTATTCCGGCCATTTCGACACACGACGACTGACGCCTAAACCAGCCTAAAGACGACGTCCGAAACAGGCAAAGCGAGCCTAAAGAATACCGAACGTCGTACGCGGAGCGAGTTTGTCACGGCAATTAGGGAGCAGAGCTTGCGTCACGCGAGCGCTGACAGTGTCCTCAACGCCAGGCCAAGCGACGCTCAACGCAATGCATTGCGACGTCTGTATGCCCCGCGGCGATAGACGCATGCCATACCTAGTGTACGTTCGATACATCGCTAGTCGACAGACCGACAATATTCCAGTCCACTAGAGGTATTCCGCTGTTACGCGCCACAGCGACTTAGCTATCGTACAGGCGTCCGTCGGTCCGTCCGTCCGTCCGCCACACGCTCAAAGTGATGCCAGCTGTGATCACGAAATCTTCACTGTAAACTGCCATATAGCCACAAAGACTATTTTTTGTGACAAAAATTTCGGGTGAGTAGTTTCCCCAAGAACGAAGACATCAAAGAGGGGTATTCCCAAAATATTCATTATTTTACCATATTGACTCACCTTGCGTAAAAAGTAATGGTTGCAGTTAAATGCAGACTTGCTGTTTGCAAGCACGCTTGACCTTGACCTTGAACAGGCCTATAGGGGGTTTAGTGAATTTTTCTCCAGCACACATTTCAAGAGTGAATTGCGCCAAAATGACTGGACATAGACCAAGACAAAGTGCGTATAAAATTTTCAGCAAAAACGTAGATTTCAGCAGGTTATTTTTCGACCCCCTGGGTTCAAGTAGGCTACTCAACGTACGGCAACGTCAAATTTAGGTACATTTAAAAATGCGCAATTTCTGCCGCTATCCACTAATCTTGCGTGAAAACGGTTGCAGACAGACACAGACTTACTGCTTACATTAACAACCTCTGTTACCAGCTTTCTAGGGGCACGAACATCGCTAACCTTAAACGACCTTGAAATGTATGAGCGCGGTTTTAGTGATTTTTTTCGCAATTTTATGTTGTGCCGCTTACTTCAACAGTGAATTGCGCCTAAATTACTGTAAATAAACCAGAACAGCCCTGCGTATGGATTTTTTTAGCATAAAACATAAACTTGGACGCTCTGAGTTATGATCTGATAAGTTTCGTAGATACGTCCTTCGTACTGAGGCGTCAAAATTTGGGTACGCTTTCCGAACGCATTGTTATTCTATTGCATGTTGTAGGCCTATGTTTATTCCTCTGGTGGCAGCACCGATGCTGTCGCGCGTTACGCGAGGTTTGCTCAGATTACTTGTAGCCTAATACGCTCTTCTTTCTCCCTCTCTTCCAGTTCAGATCAGTTTAATTCGGCTACCTAACGTTAGCAAACGTTACCGTTTAGTCAGTAAGCATCAGCTTTCGAAAATGTAGTTTTATTAGAGGCAGGTCCTATAAAAGTAAATTTTAATATGTAACAGTTACCCGTTATTAACATCTATCAATTAATAACCGTATATTCTGTGTTGATGCGGATCAGAAATCCAGCGATTGGATCAATGCGTCAGCAGACCGCAGTTCGATATGTTGCTGTGAGCAGGTGCGCTAATTACGCCACGCCCACTCATGAATATACAACAGCCATAGGTATCACTTGCAAAGAGAGCGGTGAGCGACATGTATTGAGGAGAGTTACGCATGCCAGCACATCCGTAAGAGCTTCGTTTTATTTTGGGCGTAATCACACGCGCCTGCTTAAGCCTACACAGTCTGTGAGTATGTACTGCGCAAAGTACTAAACCTGTCATGATTCAGCGCTGCGTGATAGGCCAGGGCAGGCTAATGATAACGTAAGTGGCAAGAAACGTGACTCACACAATTCCAGATGTCTTCCACAACGTTCGTGCAGGAGTGAGTCTCTCTGTGAAATGTCAATGCGAAACGTCTCATTACCAGTTGTCTCTTCATACACGGATTATTCTCAACCTGCCTATTGTACTAAATAAGTTAATACTGAAACTACAGAAACTAGAAAACAATACGATCAAAACACAGTACACGATCACGGAGGAGAACAGACTTCAGGAGATGTGAACCACAGTTAGAGAGACACCGTGAGAGATAAAGCAATGGAACTTCTGGGTTAACAGCAGCAAAATACAACTGACAAGCCGTGGACGTCGCAAACAGCTCTTCGTGCAGTTAATACAAAGCAGCTAATGCAGCAGTGCAAAAGCCCAAATTCCATTACGGACACAAACCATCTCGACATGTCGAGATGTTTGCGACTAAGTCTGCGACAAAGTCCGCGACAAGTTCCTGACAAAGTCGCAGACTTGTCGCGGACACAAATCATGAAAGTCGGCGACGTGATTTGTGTTGCGGACTTTCATGATTTGTGTCCGCGACAAGTCCTCGACTTTGTCACGAACTTGTTGCGGACTTTGTCGCAATGTCGGCGTAATGGAATTTGAGTTAAAGACAGTTAATGAAAGACAAACAAGTGTGGCTGGAAAAACAGTGTGAAAAAGTTGAAAAGTGACTTCTGTTTAACAACACAAAGAAAGCCTTTCAGTATGATTAACACTGCGTAACTAACTTCGACTAAGACAACGCAACATAACAGATGAAAAAGACAAATTTCTAACAAATATAGGAGATATCATAAACAGATGAAATACATATGTGGAAAGCCTGAATAAGAAACCAGACAATAGTGTCAAAGTTATGATCACCTAGATCCAGATCCAGATGCGACATTGCCAATAATCACATCAGAAGCGGAAGAAGCATTAAGACATCTGCCGAAAGGGGAAAAGCTGCAGGTATTGACGAACTTAAAGCAGATCTTAAAACTGAACTGCTAGCTACTGATCGGTCTTAACCAAGTTGTGCAACTCAAACACAGAAACAGGAACATAGCCAGAAGACTGGAGCAAGTCTGTCTTTAGCTCAATTCCCAAAAAACTGTAGCTACAAAATACGAAAATAGAGGACTATAGCTTTGATTAGTCATGCCAGTAAAATCTTGCTTGAGACTGAATGAACAATGTGTCTGCTTATTACAGCATCTATGTGATGGACAACTGGTGGCAATGAGAGTGGAAGGATCGCTAACCCACTGCTTTTAGCTCTATGTCTTTTTCCTACCAATAGGTCCTAAATAAATAAAATTACTGTAATAATAATAACATTTGTAAGTGCTATGTGCAAAGGTACAATATTATTCACGATGTTACCAAACAATATCGATATTTATTTCTTACTATAATTTACTCATCGATGGCAATAATAACACAGAATTTGCACTGATGACAGGAAAGTATTTTATCACGACACTTCAACACTAAAAGCCACAACAAAAAAAACCCACATAACGCACTAGCGGCAATGAAACACGCATCCATGACGTAAATCGCCACATCTCACAATACAATAACCTTTATACAATATACACATATAATACACATTTACACTAACATAATATAATATTACATAGTTTACATTGCACTGCAATACGTACACGCCATTTTTTTGCAAGCAAAGATGACGGATCTATCGAATAACAGTATCATACTTTATGGTCTATTAGCTATTCAGTTTACCACGAGGTTGATAAAACAAGAAAGTAAGCCCCTAACATTCATATATTCATTTTCATAACTTTCGTCAAATATTAACTGATTTTCACTATTCTTTTTCTAGCCAAACGCGTCATGAAATATAGGCAGTTTTGGAAAATTACAAAATAACTTTCCGTAAGCTTATTCTAAAGCTGCCTACAGAAAGTTACCCTGTAACTCGCCGGCTGTTCTTAAGATGACCACATTTCACAAGGTAGTGTAGCAACATGTATGGGATGTGATAGGATCTTTAATGGTCTCTAAATTGCAAATTCACTGCAGAGTGTATGACTGAAAAAGTTTTGAAAATAGTTTAGTATTTGATGCATTTATGACAAAAACTCAAAAGGCCTACTCTTATTGGGCCACTCTGTATCCAATATCAATACTATTGAATTCAATACGACAACTTTGCAAGGCAGTGTGGCAACAGAACTGAAGTTTAGAAATTGATTATAATACTCGTAAGGTGTTTTTTAAAAATTCATTTTTCAATACAACAAAGACAGTAATTAAAATCAGTCCACAAGCATGCAAGCAATCACAATTATCATAGTTATTGTAACAAATAAAAGTAGTACAATATTGCACAAATGACAACTTTCAATACCACAATGCAGTGTATTACATTGGAGTAAGGGACGCAACAATAATTTTTAGTTTACAAGGCTTAAACGTAAAAAAAATTATCTGTGATCTTCCATTCTTTTCCTCCACCCCTGACATTTCTACACCCCTTTCTGAGAGTCTCTTTTCCTAAATTCAGCTAGGGGTGAAAAGCATTGCCTAAAATGCATCTCAAAGGTAAAAAAATACAAATACATTGGATTATTTTTGCAACATTTCTTTTAAATTATTCAATGTAATTTACAAGTCTTCTGCAGATGTATGCTCTGTCTCGTCTCTCATTCCGTCATTGAATATGATTAAAAAATGAACAAAATGTCTTTGGACGTAAATTTTCATGAGCAATTTCAGCAAAAGCTTCTTAAGTTTGATTAAGCTAAAAATTTGCACTGCCACATTTAGTTGTAAGAAGATGAACACATGTCATATTTATAACAAGAATTCAACACTCACAAATGTCTGTTGAAAGTTTCAAAAAGCTTCTCAAAATGTCAAAAACTTCACAACAAAATTCTCAAAAGTTTTCACTGTTCATCTATGATCTTCATATACTTGACCTAACCAGCAATATCTTCACATTCAACATATCCAAACCACCATAAATAAGTAAGTAAGTACTAAGTAAGTAAATTGTAGATATATATAGTGAACACCATTAAAACCCCCAGTGCATAAGAAAACACGAGGGCACAGTATAGCAGACAGCCAGAGCAAACTGCAACCTCAACACTTTGACGAAAATGTCATCAGCAACCGTTTACGTTGTTGCTTTTGAACTGGAAGATGGTTTTTCACAGTTCTGAGCATGCGTGGCTGCAAGTCTGCCTCACGAGTCATGATACAATGTTCCTCTTAATCACCAACATAACTCATTCCACTTGCGACAAATAGTGTCCCCTGGAGACTAAATTTGATGAGCCCTTCAAATGATATCCCTACCAACAAATCTCTGTTGACAAACTCATGAACTGGAATATATGCCACAAGGAAAATCCTGACATGACCACAGATCGTATGGAAGATCGACAGCCACATGACTCTATGCTACTGAAGCTCCAACAAAACTATCAGCAAAGTTATGCACAGCAAAAGCATCCAATATTTACATGAGAAAATAATGCTTGAGATACTTACTTACTTACAGCAATTCACAATTGTCAGTATTGACCAATAAACAAGCTGCAATAGCATAACGAAACAATGCTGGGTTTCCAGAATAGATATGGAAAGTGAAACCACAGACTTCCTGTTGAAGTAAAAAACAGCATAAAACACAGAATGTACCAAAATACACTGTGCCTCAAACAATTCCCACTCTGTGTTAACTTACAAGCTCAGCATATGACAAAAAAAGTTTTACAAAGACTGAAAAAAAGTTAAATTCGTTTCTGAGACTGTGAAAAGAAATTTCACAGAACCTTTTACACAACATACCCACTGTTCAAACAGTATGGGTTGCATAAAACGGACTACTGGCAAAAACCTGAACAAAATGACCATGCCAAGTTTATCTTAGCTTTTCACAAAAATAACATAAAAAACATCCTTGTCATGTAATCATTTTATCACAAATTTTCCAGAAAACGCATCTCAGATACTCATAAAATCATACTGTCACATGAATTATTTTTACTGAAATTCTGAATAGTTGTTTTGAACAAAAATAAAAGAACAAATTTGATACAAGTGAATTCTGATGACCCTTTCCCTATTCTGCCCCATTCTGTACTCTCAAACAAGCAATGGAATAAAACAGATATCTTGATGGGAGAAGGGTTGTGCTCTCTGAGTGCTTCTAGCATATTTTGGTCCTCACTACAATTCAGAGCTATGACGGTGTGCTACTTGCGGTCACAAGCGCCGCAGTCAGTGCTCAATATAAACTGCACAGCACACGCGTGATGAATCGCAACACAAATACCCTTATAACCGGAACAAGTTTACAGCAGTTTTCACACCAACTTCTACCACTGCCTGTGCTGACAACAAAGCAAAACGGCATTGACTGACAGAAGTAGTAAGTAAGTAAGAAAGCAAGAAAATGATTTATGCAGCATCACAGTCTGCACAGAGCCAGAATCAGGAATAACTTTTCCTACCAAATTCATGACGGCTTTCTTTGCATTTCTAAAGAAGTTTTTCTTGTCTTACATCTGTAACTAGTTCAACCAATCAGATGTAAGCATCAACAGTTTTAACACTTATTAAGAAAAAATCTTTGCAAAAAAATTCTTACGTTGATGGAAAACATGACTTATAAACACTTTTTTCATTTAAGTTAACTGCATGCAAATCTGCTTTACTTACTTATTGTTGATACAACAGCAGTGCCATGTAAATAATATATGACGTCACTTATGACGCCCAAACCAAGTGTCAACAATTTGTCTTAGTAAAAATTTGCTATTATTATGCAGCTTTGTGTTCTAGAACAAGGTTAGTGTTTTCCTATATATTTTCCTAAATATTTCCAAAAAATTTTCCAAAAATGTTTCAAGAATGCATATCCTTTCCTAATATGTTCGTAAAACATTTTCCAGAAATATTTTCCTATGATGTTTCAAAAAAGCTCATCCTTTCCTAGAACCAGAAATCTTCCAAAGATCTTCCTAAGAAGTGTCGAGAATGTGGCCCCAGGCCTGCAATCAGTCTCTGACAGGAGAGTGTAATTGGAATTGCAAGTGATGGACTAAACAGGATCAACTGAGACAGCAGTACCAGTGGTGAGCGTAGTGGTAGTATTGCAGTCGTAGCCAGTCTGCCTAAACACAACAGATCACAGAAACTGGATGTTGGAGACTTCTCAGGCCAGCAGCCACTCTTTTTCCAGGGGAGGAGCGATGACTCGAAGCTATTTTTATGCAATTCTTGCTGGCTACAGCTGCTGTAAGGTTGAATCAACTTGACTGAAGTCTGGCTACGGGCCTGAATCTATAACACCACAGATGAGCTCAGACCACAGAAACAGCTCAAGTTGGTGATATGCTGTGATCTGCAATGTTCAGGCAGACTCGTGGCAGTGGCAGCAGCAGCAGTTGTAGTAAGCTGGAGTAATAAGCAGAACTGTGTGGGGGGGTTGAATCTCAGCCGATCTTTGCTCGTTTCTTGGGTCGTTCTGGCGGCGGACTTTGCTGACTAGCGAGAGCTCGGAATGCTTCGGCAACAAGATGCGGATGACTTTGTACCAACTCCCTCCACCCGCTTGTCTCCATCACATCAGTAGCATGACTACACACGTCATCACAGATCATTCAAACAACCAGCATACAACCAACTAATCACTTACTGTTTCATGAACAAATATTTACAAATAGGTTTGGCATGTAATGTGCAGCTGTAATTAAACTAAATGGAAAAGCACAAAGTGCTTTCAAAACTGAAAAGTCAAATGGAAATGGAACATTAACAAAGAAGCAAAACACAAAAGGCAACTAATACAACAACATCATGTGCTACACCAAGTTTTGCATGGATAAAGCAATCACACAGATTTGGTAACAATTAGCTCCCCCCCTATGATCACTGCTGTGAAGGGCCGTCATGTCAAACATTTGAACAAAGTGTTCAGCATGACCACTAGAGATGACCGGAAATGGCTTTTTACATTGCCATTCCCTCCTATTCCCATGCAGTCAATTCCCATTCATTCCCATTCCCAATTTTGTAGGCCTAACCAATTCCCATTCCCATGGGATTCCCACTAGGCTTTTCCTATTCCTTCCCATTCCCATTCCCGAACAATCGTTTCATCGTTGTGGCATAAACAATTTTGGCCTATCAAAGACTCGAGCCTAACACACAATATCATACTGTGCTGAGAGTGCTCTGCTTGTCGTTGAATCCAAAACTTGTCACGACAGACATCATTACTGAACATCACGAACTACAGAAAATATGCTGAATGGTAGGCCTATTCAACTTTGACAAAAAAAACAGTGTCTTTCTTTTTTTAGCCAGAACATAATCCAGACATGGCATCTGCCGATGGGAATTTATTCCCATGGGAATTAGGGTGCATCAAACCCCATCATAGTAGAAATTAAGTACCACCCTATGATTTCTGTGTTCCTTTTACGGAAGTAATGTACTGTGCAAAATATCACCAAAATATGACAACACCTAAGGGGTCCACATGAGACATGAAATTTGCTCTAATGCTAAGTTTTCTGGTATTTTTGGGTTATTTTCATTGGGACTGAAAAAGGCTTTTGCTGTCTTTTACTAATGCACAGTTCTTACCAGGATGGTCCACAAGACAGTGGAGCGATTCCACAGTAATGTCAACCTGACACCAAAAGAATTAAGTTGAGAAACTGCCTTCAGTGAGAGTGCAGAATGAAAGGCAATACTATGAAGTTTCTTGAACAGTGAAATATATGCTTGGTTGCCACATAGTTATGATGCAGTATGTTGTTGAACTTTTGTGTTAGTTCTGAACAGGAAAACTGCTGTTTTAGAGGTAATGATTCAGGCTGCATTTTACTAAGTATGCAAGGTAAAATTTTTGATATTTTGCCTGCAGCTACTGGAAGATCAGTAGTAAGTTGTTCTTAATTTGCTTTTTGACTGAGAATTGTTTTGCTTCTTGGAATAAGTACAAAAGTTTCATATTGGAAAGTGGCCAAAAATGACAATTTTCTTTTTGCATTATACAATATACGAATTGCTCCTATGAAGAAGTATCCCTTCTGTTCAAGGACCACACTGGTGAAGATGGTTGATCAGTGAGTGTTGAATTCTGAAGTGACTAAACATCACAGAAAGATTATGAAACTGGCTTTTGCAGTTTGTTCAATGTACACATTTAAAATCAGATATATGCAAATGCAGACGTCAAGCTGATGATGATGACTGATTAAGGTGAACAACCAAACGCCAACTAAACATGTAAATAAGTAAGTAAGTAAATTTAATTTATAAAGCGCACAATGTCAGCGAGAAACTCACTGAATCTGAGGCGAAAAAATAGTTACTGAATGACACTTAAATCTTGCTTACAGCATAGTAAGACAGCAATTTTTAAATGTTCTAGCAGCTTCTGGACTGTTTTGTATTAATATTGTGTGAATAAAGCAAGCAAAAGCAAAGGAAGATTGTATTTGCAAATAATTACGAAAAATCCAGAATTCCATAATTTCATGCTTCTTGCAAACCCGGTAAATGGCTGCAGAAATTTTTGAAAATTTGCCAGAAATTTTTGAAAATTTGCCAGAAATTTTTTTTTCATAAAGTGGAACACTGCTGATATAGAGCCAAATCAAAATTCAGAATTTCAAAAAATCACCGGGGGTTTGATGCACCCTGACGGGAATGAGAGCCATTCCCATTCCCATGCAGGTTGTTTCCCATTTCTTCCATTCCCATTCCCAATTTTGTCATCAATTCCCATTCCCATGGGATTCCCATTCCCACTGGGAATCCCATTCCCATGGTCATCTCTAACGACCACCCTTTACTGCAGTGACTAAAGCTAATCATTTAAAACTCTCCGATTGATTGCTCAATCTACATAAATCTACTAGGATGGGTGACTGCCTGCCGACATATAAACCATCTCTGTATATAACAATACCAAGGTCAAAACAGCCTTCCATCCCTGTGGGGTAGGTGAACCGAGTACCAGCCTGTCTCCAGGGCTGAAGCTAAGACACAGAGTATGCTCTTCTGTGTCTGACGGCGGATAACACTGTGGTAAATATGGCAGGTAACGCTCTGTAGCTCTGCAACACGTTCTTGTAAAAAGCTATACACACTCTGACATCTTTGACGAGTGACCACGTAGTTTACTACTGGCGGAGTGTAGCGAGTGAAACCTGTTGATGAAGTCGATTGCGTGAGTGCGCAGCTGTTCGGCACAGTGCAGATCAGCGAGCGCCAGAACATCGGAGACGTTTTCCACACTGAGATTCATACACAATGCCTCCTCACACATCACCTTCAGCCTCTCCAGAGCGTACTGCACAGCACGCACACCAGACATACCACTACAAATACTACTACTACTACTACTACAACTAACTACAATAGCCACAAAACTACAGAAACAACTACAATAACAACAACAACAACGACTAAAACAACAACTACTACTACTATTTGTACCTTGTCAGAAGCAGCCAGTAGTTCATCGGCCATGTGTTGCAAGCTAGGAGCTCCGTCTACTATGACTACAACTACGACTACGACTACAACTACTACTACTACTACTACTACTACTACTACTGTCAATACTACTACTACCACCACCAATACTACTACTAATGTTGTAGTTTACCTTGTCTGCAGCAGCCAGTAGTTCGTCGACCATGCATAACAGGTTAGGAGCTATCTACTACTACTACTACACTGTGTCCGGTAAAAAAGTAAACCCCCTATACGTTTACAACAGAAATGTCAAACCTGAACAAATATGAAGACAATTTCATACACTTAATTCCAAAAAATTGCTGAAACAAACACCAAATTTTGTAGATAAATATTATTACTTAGTGGAGTTCTTAGTTCTTAAATATCGATAACAAAATATCTCCATTACCAATATGGCGTTACATAAGAAAACCACTCTGTACTGTCGCGTAACTCCAACAAACAATATCCGCTGGCAAAATTCTACGTCAACAATGCGACATATATTGGCAATCAAAGTGCCAAATTTCGGTTAAATCTGCCAATGCAAACAATAGTTACAGTGGCTTTTGTAAGATCACCCCAAATCGTGAAGTGTCCAGTATCAAGCAAACGCAGAGACAGTTCGTTTAATCCTCACTCTGTCCACGGCTTGCTGGGGAATTCTGCAATAAACTTTGTAGCACCATGCCCTTTCTGTTGTCTCAACAGTTTAATTAAAACATGATCGTCTGCAGAAAATACCATTTCGTTGTTTACGCTGATTGCATCAACAAACATGACCTTTGATTGAGCAACTGCAGTACGCTGTAACACCATATTGTTAATGGATATATTTCGTTATCGACATTCAATTATTAATAACTCCATAAAGAAATAATATTTTTTAACAAAATTTGGTGATCCCTTCAATAATTTATTAAGGCTTAAGTGTACGAAATTGTATTAAAATTTGTTCAGATTTGGCATTTCTGTTGTACAGTGTCTAGGGGGTTTACTTTTTTACTGGACACACTGTAATAGTACTAATGTTGCAGCAGCAGTGTACCTTATCAGCAGCTGCCAGTAGTTCGTCGGCCATGCGTAACAGGTTAGGAGCTCTGTCTGTGTAGATAAACCGAAGCATTTCAGTGACCACCTCGGGGTCCACGTCGGTTATGTCAACTCGGTTCTATCACACCACAGACAGCAGTAACGACCTTACTCCAACACTACCGATTACTACCCTGTGATCAGCATAAAAGCACACACCCGTGCTATCTTCTACATCTCCCTGGAAAATGTTTAGATATATGCAAAATTTTCAAGTACCATTTATGATGAATTAAGTATTACATCAACATAAAAAATAAATATTCATTGCTACCGGTGATGTAATTGTGACGTCCTCATATTCACACGTTTGTAAATAATGATTTTTCTCCTAAACGCAGTGCACTAGTGCAAATTTGCATGCTTGGGGCTTGACCCGTACTTTAATCGGCACTTTCGTAGCTTGTAGCATTCACGGCAGGCAAACTCAATGCACTCAGGTCTATTGTCTCTATCCTCCACCACCATGACCATGGCTATAGCACAACTCCTACCAGTAAAAACAAGAAATTTGAGCTAATGCTCACGAGATGCGTGAAAGCCTACTATGGGTTCCTGTTCGCAAACTGTCAGTCTACTAGAGCCATTTTGTCGCAGTTCATTCTTGAAGTGTGCGCTGCACCTGAAAATTGCAAAAATCAATAAAAACTCCTTATTTTGGAAGTTCAGGGACTTTCAAAGTCATCAGTGTTGATAGGACTGAAAAGCTCGTCACAGTGCTTGTTGTGATAGGCAGCATGTCCATGCCTATCTGCAACCGTTTTAATGGCCAACAATGGTAAAATAACGACTTTTACAGAAGTACCGCTCTTTGATGCCCTTGTGCACAGGTTTCCTTGAACCTAGAAAATCGAGACTTGGACCGTTGAAATCTAAGTTTAATGCTAAAAAATTGATATGCTTTCCCATGTTTATCTCAATGGATTTCGGCGCAATTCGCTCTTGAAATGTGTCTCACAGCCAAAAAATTGCCAAAAAATCCATAAAACCCCCTATTTTGGCATTTAAGGTCATCCAAGGTCATTGAATTCGATGGCAATCGAGAGCCAGTGTACGACTTCCTATCAGGTCCATTGAGAGCCACAGCGGGGCCGGGAAAACATTTTTGCGGGGCCCCTATGGGAAAAAAATTTCTGAATTTTTCTTTTAAAAATAGTACATTCATGGCATACTTTACATTTCTGGCCGAGGGCGGGGCCCCCCACTCGTTGCGGGGCCCGGGGTAGCTTACCCCCTACCCCACCCTCTTGACGGGCCTGCTTCCTATTAGTGATTAATAGTAACCTAGGCCCTATCTCGCACTGTTACTGAGATACAGCGACTCATTGTCTAAAAATTGCACATTTTGCCTACCTGCTCTCATTTAGCGCCCTCGTTCAGGGTGACCCCCTTCGAATTTATGAAAAAGTTTTAGAGTTTTCCAGGCAGTCAACGGTGAAGATTTGGTGATCCAGAAGGACGGACAGAATTGCGATGGCTAAGATGCGCTAAAGCAGTTAGCTGCTTTTGCGTGTAAAAATTTTAAACAAAAGATGGTACAGTTCTTCACAGGAAACCCATCTGAAAGCCAGAGTTGTTGTTGTTTTCTTCTGGCGCTCGATCAAGAATCATACGCGACTGGCTTCGGTGAGGTCAGCAGCCCTCTGATAACTGAGTGCTACTTCGGGTTCGTTGAACAGATAAGTGATGGGATCATCCTCATCGAAATGGTGACTGCGTTCATCTTCCAATACCGGACATTCAGTCACTAGATGTACCAGCGTCTCCTCTGCCTGACTACATCGCTGACATGTGGCCGGTTCAGGCTGGTCTTGGTTTCTCGTTATTCTGTTGCGGTACCATGCCAACTCTGGTGTATGTCCTCCGGTATGGAGGTGAGAAAGCAGAGTCCTTTGTGAAGATGTAAAGTGCTTTTCCTGATCTCTGTTCACGTATGTGGCATGGGGTACTGCTGGCTTGGCCATCCTACTCCATTTGCGAGCAAAGTGATGTCGGATGACTGTTTTAGCAGTGCTAAAGTCCACTGGTGCTGCTGTCTGTGGTAATGTGGAGGTGTCCTTGGCAATACTATCAGCCTGCATGTTTCCCTCTATCCTGCAGTGACCAGGGATCCACTGAAACGTTATTTGTGCGTTACCACCTGCTGCTATTTGCTCAACCAGTGAAAGTACGTGGTGCACAATCTCTTCCTTTCTGGTGGCCTCTGCAACTTTTGGATAGCAGACCTAGAGTCAGTATATAGATTGATGTGAGCCTCCTTGGGTACTGAAGACCTTTCCTGGAGTTCAACAACTTTCTGTAATGCAACACTGATTGTTACCAGAGTGCCACCTGCCACATGAGATCACACCTGCCAAACGATACAGGTGAATGTGTTTTGCCTTAATCTCGGCCGAATTTCCAACTTTAAATATGCAGTGACCTTGATGTTGACCTTGGATTGGTTCATACGGCATATCATCATATGCTAAAACCTCAAATTTCACTCAAATCAGTAAAACCGTTCAGAGACGTAAAAACTAATGTACAAATGGAATTTTAAGCCAACTTTATTAGGCTGACTTGGAGCAGTCAAGCTAAGAATGAAAAAAATCTTCAGCAGGGAGACAAACCTGTTTTCTCTCTTCCATTTCATGCTCAAACATTGCACAGAATACCGGAGACCGAGCTGCAGTTTAACACAGATACACAAATCATGCAGATAACCCCCGTTAGTCGCAACTGTTACAATACTAGCTAGTCCTGCACCAGAATTCAAGTTATAAATATGCTATTCTGTGTGATCAACTGATTTTAATTTTTTACAGATGCTTTTCTGCTCCATGTCACGAAGTCTGGTTCATTACGGGACACAGAAAGACTGGAGGACAGAGAGAAAAATATGGACAGCCAGAGGTTTTACACTATATGGGTAAGATAACACGGGACAGGTGGACAAAAACAAAGAACCTTTCAAATATTTGGTTAAGGAATCTTTAACTAAAATGCATTTGACAAAATGTGGGAGTCGACAGCTTCATTCTTACAAACGACATAATTTTTACATCAATTTCTGTATAAATGGTAGCAGAAAACAGAAACAAAAATTTTATAAGGCCACAGACACATGTGCCAGTACTGGGTCAGAATTCTCATTATACAATTCTTTTTTTTTGTTCTCAGTGGGGCCAACTTGTGAAACAAGCAACAGCAGATTAGCTGCAGAAGCACACTACTTCAATCTTGGTCTTCAGGCGCCGTCTCAAGACTATTATTTACACCATGTCAAGCCCATCTAGACATGATGGTGGCGAGTGGTGACGCTAGTACATACCTGCGAGTACGGCTTTGTGGGCCTGGAACTGACGGTCACCTACGACCAGCGTGACATCACTGAATGCGGCGCGTTCAAACAACTGGCCCAGCTCATCGCTGAGTCGACAGCTGGGCACTTTGACTGGAGTTATACTCGACTGACCCGTCACGTTTACAGTCTCCCCCACCACGCTCACCTATACACGCACCCACTAACCAATCAATAACTGTATGATAGATATCTCGGGTGGTATTACGTCATGTGTACCCAGACACCATGGGAGGTTCCTTGGGAGGCGGGGGTCTTTTGTAGTAAAGATAGACATTAATCGAAACAGAATATCAGCCGATGAGTGTAATATGGTTAAATAGCATAGCTCTTTACAGGAAACCCATCTCAGAGCTACAGAGCGTCACCTGCCATACAGGATCACAGTGTTGCCTGCCACCTGATGCAGGTGAACGCGCCCTGCTATACGCCCAGTCAGACGGGCCGATACTCGATTCACCTTTTTTACAAAAGGGATGAAAGGCTATTTGACCTTGGTGTTGGTTATAAACAAGATGATTTACCTGTCCACAGAGAGTCAACCATACAAGTGCTAACCACCTGATAGCAACCAACCACCTCACGATCGCGACTCCAACGTCCTAGCAGTTACACTAGCAACCTTGGGTAGTTTATTTCAGTACTCAAAATTTAAAATCCAGCGTTTAAATTGCTACAGCCGAAACCATTTCCACAACATCACATATTTTTAGAATTTGCATAACTGCTCATAAGTAATTAACAGCAGCGACATAAAAGCCCATTTTACTCCCCCCCCTTCTCCCCACCTATACCGCCTGTGTAAACATCTGCAAACGGCCAGTACGAAAGCAAGTAGACAGTGTTATTACAGTATTTGCACCAGTGCAATTTACATACAATTTCGTTCAAACAATGGCGGTAATTTCACTTTCACCTTCACTGCTAGGTTTTTATATGACTGGAAAAGGTTAGAAAAAGAACAGCTTCTGAGAGAGGTGACAACATGCTTAGTTACATGGGTTCAGTTCACTGGCTAGCGATCTGGCGGCCTAGTTTTTACGGGCAAGGCTCATAATGTCCTGTAACATGTTGCTACCTTGACCGCGGCTTTCAGTGGAACGACTCGGCTGCTAGATATACTAATGTTAGGTATTGATCACGTCTTAAGGCAGACAATTCATCTTAATGCTCAAAGCCCCCGGGTCTTATTGTCAATCGTGGCCTTGGTGTGTGCCTGGTACTTTTCTTCAGCAGTTATTTATAGGTCGCATTATGCACTTGGTCTGCCTGTCTCAGATGCGCTCCTCTCTGGAAAGTAAAAAGCACAGAAAAGAAAACAAAACTGGTGTAAACGGTAACTACGCTAATTATCAGCTGCCACTGTCAATCGCCCTTCCAAATCATCCAATAGCATGAATATCAGCTTAAACAAAGAGCTAATACTTACAGGAATGGAAAAAATAACACATTAAGGGTGAGAAAAAAATAGACAAAAAATGAAGGAGAAGAACAGAAATAAAAAAAAAAAAACTAAGTTTACTATGGCGTGAGTACCACGACATCACATTCTACGAGCTCTAGACCAAAACATAGATGTAAAAAATGTTTCTTTACGTTTTTTAAAAATTTTTGCCATGTTTTTAACGTTTTTTAACGTTTTCTTATTTTTCCCAACGTTTTTTATTTCAAAAAACGTGCACTGAAATGCCTATCAAGAACTATGACAAGCACTTTTGGAACCACATAAACAAATTAATAGGTCACAATGAAGGTAGTTTACTTAGTTGGTCCAAATATACCAAATAAAAAGTTTTTTTATGTAGTATATTTGGTTAGTCTAGTGCTATGGTCTTATGACCACACGGTTAAATTGAAATTAAATAAAGTTCTATTTATCTAGACTATAGTTCTAGGTATGCAGCACCTACAGCATTAGGCATCAGGCAAGAGAGTAAACAAATTATGGCCAACGTCTTTTATTCAACTTTTTAAACGTTTTTTATTATTTTTTTTCTGGAACGTTTTTAAAATCTATGGACCAAGACGTGCCACCAGCGCCTTATAGTCACCTATCTATGCGTGAAATGAGATTGATACCGGCCAACAGCAAAGCCTTTAAGCAGCTATCCCACCCGCGGTGCCAGTGCCCGCCTGCTGTGCTATTTCTAGGCTAATAATCCGCTCTATTGGGCGAGCGAGTCGTTGCTATGAGATCGCAGTTTCATCAATCAGACCGAATTGCGTTCATCGCCCAGTAAGCCCAGTATAAGACGTACGCATTTATAGAACCGCTTGCTTTTGCCAACCGCACCCCATTCATCACTCACCTGTTCACCTATAGGTGTTTTGTCAACCAGAGTTCCTGCAATTTTGCAGGAACCTAACCCTAACCCTAACCCTAACAGGTCTTGCCCGTAAGTCCGTCCGTCAGCACCTTACAAGCTCAAAACTCGAAAACAGTTTAAAAAGCACAGTAAAAATGAAATTGGTGTCAGCGCTCCCCGGACAGGAATAACTGGGGTGCAAATTTTCAGTAGGCTACAAACGGTCAAAGGTAAAAGTCAAAGGTTAGAGGTTGGGGTTAAGACCATCCAGTTTTCGGCACACGATCTCACAATATCTTTCTAACATTTACTGCAGCCGTTTTGTAATTCACTGGATTGTTTGTATATTAGGGCGCAAATTGGCGCCCCTGCACTATAAGGACGAGCGTCCGCGCACTTGACAATATTTTGACAAAAAATAATCACAAGTGACCTTAAGCCCATACCATCCACAAGATTCCATTTGCGGCCCTTGTCTTGCCTTTCAATCTATTGCGACAGACGTTAACGTAGCGTAGTCCGTCTGTCTGTCTGTATGTCACACTCCTGTACTTAGCTATAGACTGTTGAACGGAATGAGATAAGTTGGCTTAAGGGATGCTCGTTTGGCCCAAACAATTTTGTGATAATATGAGATGAGCTCAGCCCCCTCCACCCTTCACGGGTTGTGGAGACCCTTAGACAACTAATTGTCCACAACGTCCAGGTCATTTCCAAATCCAGCACTATAGACCTAACCTCCGTGAAGGTGAAAAGGTCACTCAATAAAGCGTCACAAAAAATGATGCCAAAAAAACTAAGCAATAATAACGCGACACTGACAGCAGAACACAGCTCAACAGATCAGTAGAATTATCGTAAAAAACAACGATTAAAAACACTGTGCAAAGAAAATGGATACGAGAGAAGTGTGCAGTTCTGTTCAAACATTAATAAGTTCAACAACAACAACAACTACTATACTACTACTAATTACTACAACGCCGAGCACCTCGCAGAATATAGTAAGTCGGTCGTCGGGCAGCAGTCCGTTGGACTCGTCCATGAGGAAGTCTCGTCGAATGAACTTCTTGAAGCCCCAGTCTTTGCCTTGCACGAACCGATATGCCCGCTGACTCTCTATACACGCGTCACCATTAGTTAGCAGTTAGCAACAGCACCCTGCATATACACCGCATATGTGTATACACACGGTGACATGATAACGATAAGCTGTGCAGCTAATCTTCCACTAGAGATGTGGGAATTAACCACTACACTGTGTCTCAAAAAAAACTGGGACCCCTATACACATGGCAACAACTACGTGACTTTTTGTTTTAATGGCATATCCTTTTTGCCACATTAACTATGACTTATTCCTCATAAACTTTGTAATTTTCAACAAAATTCCTCATACTGTTTATGAGATACAGATGTTTAAAAAATGACACTGTTGTACTAACGTTTTCAATATGGACGTCATTCGCAACACCGGTTTGACTAACAGTTAGGCGGACAGTTTGTTCTCAAAGTGGCCACCGTTTACACGAACACACGCCCTCAATCGAACACGCCATTGCTTGATGGCATTGTCAATGATTCCCTGTGGGAAATGGTGCCACTCTTCGATCAGTTTTTTTTCAACTGTTCCACGTTGTGAATCCGGCTCTGGTAGACGCGCTGCTGGAGCGCACTCCAAACTTGATAGTCAACCGGGTTTAAGTCCGGGCTGTTTGGCGGCCACAACGATGGTGCAGTGAAATCAGGAGTATTGCGAGACAAGAATTCCACTGTTTCCCTGGCTCGATGCGCTGGGGCATTGTCTTGCTGAAATGTAAAACACTCGGATCCAGAAATGTTACGAATAGCTGGAAAAAGATGCTGACTGAGCAGGACGTCTCGATAGTACTCGCCATTAATTTTCACCCCAGGCTCGATGAAAATGAGATCAGTGAATCCAAGCGAAGACACAGCAACAGACACCATTAC
>Ga0209367_1002351_pt1 | contig 24872 bp, 13 predicted proteins | sample WorMetLIZISLAND2_FD_187412 | JGI IMG/M metagenome (GOLD analysis project Ga0209367, IMG submission 187412) | Marine gutless worms symbiont microbial communities from Max Planck institute for Marine Microbiology, Germany - Olavius geniculatus... ... | reverse complement strand
GGAGAGAGATGAGGCCCCTCTCAGTTGAAAATTCTGGCTACGCCACTGTGGAGTGGTACGGTGGGTATATATATTTACGGCTGCGATCATGCGTGACGAACGTAATCTATGCCGTTGATACATTTCGTTTTACATATTCCACTGCAGATTGCGAGAACCGGTGAGGTAGAGTTACTTCGGCGGTGGTTTGTGATTCAGACAATTTTTGGCCGACCGTCAGGTCGAGCATTGGGTACGATATGTCTGTCTGTCTGTCTGTCTGTCCGTCTGTCGTCTGTAACGCATGTATTGCGGCTAAACGGTACGTCGTAGGGGGTCGGCGATGATGCCGTTGGATAGGTTGATGACTAGTTCCGATGGGCTGTCAATAGTAACCGTGTCTCTGTCTGCAGCGGTTTGGCTGCAGTTTTGAATGCAAAGTTTGTGTCTGCAGCCATCACCGTTGTGCGCCGAATCACCGTGGGTTGTAGCGTTCGATATAGCAGCGTCACCACAGCGTGTACAGCGTGTATGAGATTGCAGTTACTATGGGAAATCGCTTTCTTTCCGCGACCGGAAGTCGGTCTTCGTATATATAGGCGGTACGATCGGCCCTCTCTAGCAACAGCGGGGTTAACATGCCGACTAGTGGCGTCTGACGTCAGTTGCTGGCGTGATGACATCAGGCGCTGCACAAAGCACGACGCAGCAGCTGGCAGACAGACAGACTGCGCGGGCGGTCGGGCGGTTTGGAGCGGTCGGGCTGCGTTACTTACTGGCAGGTGCGGCGACCACACAATGCGTAGCACGGTAGCATGGAGGCTTAACAGCGACGTCTGTATATAGTGAATGAATTAGAGACAAAGCTGGATTTACATACAAGTATTATACATATGACTTACGTCATCGATTTTATGCTGAAGTCGTTTTGTACTCGGTAGGCCTACCGGTAGCGATTATCAGGTGTGTGATTTTTAGAAGCTTTTATATCGCGTTTGTAGTTTTTAACGATTTTATAAAGATGTTCGAAAGCCGTGCTGTTTTAAGGCCGAACTTTCGCTTCCGTCAACGAAAGTTTCCAGCAGCGAAAGTTTCATACATGGAACTTTTGCACCTGGGAGCGAAGATTCAAAAGTTTAGTACGTTAACCTTATAACCGCGCTCATGTTCGCCAGGATTTCAGCATGCAGGGTGCTTAGAGTAAATTTTTTCCAAGAAAATCTCTAGAAACAGTTGGATTTTGATTTTCATGTAACGAGGCATATGAGGCACTGAAGTGAGAGGGTTAAAGTATTGCTCCCATTTTAGAATTTTTGGCAAGACTATTTCTCGTTGGTTAAAAACGAAATAGATACTGTTTTAAGTTTAGTGTTTAAAAGTGCTCAGGCGTTTGAAGCATTGCGTTTTAATGTGAAGTGTTAATTAAGTGGAAACGTTAACTGACCGGATTTGACAGCGTCCCTTTGAGACAAGCTCTCTGTCTAGGCCTCCTCCTCTGAAATGTTTGAGCAAATAATTTTGTGCCGCGTGCGTGCGTGCGTGCGTGCATGCCCACTAGATTGAAGTGTTTGCTTGCTTGATTGCAGACACATAACGGAATAGACGCAGAAGCATTGGCGACCGAGTGAAAGTGATGGGCGAGGACGAAGAAGTTTGCAAACAGCGCATCACTACACAGATGAGGAGCGCCGTGAGAGCTCTTCATGCGGCGCATGTTCGAGACCACACCAACGTCGTCTACAGGTCTGTCGTTATACATTTACAGTGTTTTATCAGTCAGACTTTGCAAATCAGCAATTTATTTATTAGTTTGTTTTTAAAATAAGAAATATATTTCAGTCATGTGTCTCCAGATCCAGGCCCGTCGAGAGCAAGGGGTAGAGCGAGTGAGTTATCCCGGGCCCAGTGGCGTAGATTCAAATTTCGGGCCTCCTGCAGAAAAAAATCATCCAGGGCCCCTTCTCCGTCCTTCCTTTCTTCTCCCCTCCCTTCATGCTTCGTCCTCTTTTATCGTCACCAGATCCTGTTCTTTCCGCTTTTTCTTTTTTCCCCTTATGCTCCCTTCTTTTTCAAGTAGTTTCTTCAATACAGCTAGGAGACTTGGGGGAGCGCTGTAAGCTCCCCTAGCGGGGTCCGGGGAGGAGCCCCGGCCAAAAAACGTATTTTAGAGCATTATGGCGCCTCAGAAACCACATCTGGTGACATAAAATTTTGTGCTTTTGCTCTGCGAAAAAACGCAATAATTCTGAGCCACCTAAACCCGCGGGCCCCCGCATTGCCGGGTCTGCGGGGTCAGGTGTTACGCCACTGCCCGGGCCCCGCGACTTTTAGGGGCCGCGCCGTCGCTCAGAAATATAAAGCACACCAGAATGCCCCATTTTATAAAGAAAAATTGTTAAATTTTCTCCCCAGAGGGGCTTCGCGAAAATGCTTTGGGGCCCCGCGCGAATGTTTTTCCGGGCCCCGCTGTGGCTCTCGACGAGCCAGTCTGTCTCTAGCAGCTTTCCCGTTTCATCGCTTTGCCCTGCCGACAATTTATAGGCCTACTTAGTCTATTTGATATTTTGCGGTTTTATAAGTAACGTGCTCCTAGAAGTAACGCCTGCTATTTGGATTAGGTCTATTTAGATGATGATTATGATGACGATCATGATTAGTGAGAGATAATCCGGTTTTCATTGCTTTTAGATGCTCTCTAAGTTGAAATGTCTATACCGGCATGAACAGTTTTTACTGTTGAAGCTAATGGGCCAGTCACTATTTGAAATTCTACTTTCAAAAGTTAAAACGCAAAACAGTGCAGGGCTATATAGTGTAGTCTTCTTCTGTACGATGACGTATAACGCCTGAGCATTGCATCAGAAATGTTCAGAATCGTTGGACGTCACGTGACCGGCACCTGACAAGCGTGCCGTTGAATGCCTATTACTGGTAGGCCTACCAGTGCGTGGGTGGTGCGGGGAATCTAGGTCACGGGGTCACGGTTGTGGTGCACTGGCCTATATTGTTGCAGCGACGGTGACACAAATGCTCTGTGCTATGCGGTCGAGGCGGTGCTACTGCACGGCCTCAAAGCGGCTTCCTACAACAAGCCCAACACCTGGGTAACTTTCGACTTTTAATTGGCTTTTCTCCCTGACTGTTGCTAAACTATGTGCAGCTTCTGAGTTATTGCAGTTTTGAGTAGTATTGAATCTTTTATGGCATATTGGTGTGAATTGTCAAGAGTAATGGTGACTTGATTGCTGGGATGCAAATAGACCTTTTTGCATGCAGATTGTCAATATTTGAAATTCTCTCCCTGACTCGGTCTGCTTCAGTTCCCAGGCTGCTTTCAGCCAATTTCTTAAAGACACTGACTTGTCAGCATATTTGCGATGTTACTAGCCATGTTAGTAGCCTAGCTTTTGTGTTTTTAGTGTTGGATTTCTTATGTACCAGCTGGGCAACTGTTATTGTTCATTTATTTGTGCCCGGTTGTCCAGCTATGATGTTACACTGTAATTGTTCTGGATACTGCGTCAATAAATAAATAAATAAATATATCGCAGGATAATAGGATTGCCGTGCGGTGTTTGCTGACTTTCAACAACGAATGCAGATTATTAGTATTTCTGAATTATATTCCCAACTTTTGAAGGTTATTTTTTTCAGTGACTCTGCTCCTTGGCCCAGATTGTGTCTGTGTGTGTGTGCCACTGTCTGTTTGAATGTCTGTTTCTTCGTCTGTGTTTATACTCCTTGTATAGCTGCAGCAGCGGTTGCTGTGGCATCAGTGCTGTGTGGGCTGATCTTGTCCTTGTATTGTTGTCTGTTTGTTGACTGTTTGCCCGACTAACCGGTTCTTTAGTCCAAACTCTACCTACGGTTTTATTATCTTCAGGCCTCCGACTGCTGTTATAACTGGGCCATCTGATTTGATAGTTTTCTCCAGTGTTTTGATGCTGCCCATCTTGTAAAAACATGTCGCAGCAATTCAAACTCCCTGGGCGCCCAGTCTAACATGGAGTAAGTTAACTGTTGACAATTTGGGCGGTTAGATAGTTACCGTAGTTAGTAAATAAGTAAGTAATACGTGAATTCATATAGCACACAGTGTTCAAAAAGCTTAGATTAATGCGCCAATTAAAAACGAAACATGGAAAGTGGTAGAAATAGTGTAAGTAACAGTAGTAGCAGTAGCAGTTTATGGCGTGTACGTCAAACATGATTTACATGATAAATATTTTATTTATTTGTCACCATGTAGGCTACATATTATACTACGGTCTGATCTGGAGATATAAAAGCAGCCCTGCCGAGTCTCACGCATTTTCAGTCAACTCGGGACTTCACGCTTTTACACCCGTCTAAGTTTTATCACACTCATTTTCATTTTTCGCATTACCTCGAAGAGACAAAGAATTGTTTTCACTAAGCACAATTTCGAAGCTAATAATGCACAAAAATGTCTCGGTTGCAGAGGTTCCGCCACGGACCCTACGTGGGGTGAGCTTATAAAGCGCTTCGCAAAGCTCCTAGCTAGATGTTGAGGCAAAGGATAGGAAGGGGCAAAGAACACAAGAAAGCCTAGGTAACGTAATGGGAACGCGCAACAGCAGTGATGCATGGAGGCCCATTGCGAACCAATCTAAGCTCACTGATCCTAGCAATCAACATTATAAACGCTGATGATAATGAAGGCTATCATCTATAGCGTTGCATCGACAGTCGCTAGAGGGCGTAACTGGTCTTGCGCATCCGCTACCGTTTCAGCGGCCAAAAGCGCGCATTTTGAAAGGTACCTGAATTTGCCGCCGCCGTACGGAGAATTCCTTGAACACAGAAGGCCAAAATTTAAACAAGTGAAAATTACCTACACGTTTAGTGATGAAAATTTCATATTGTAGGCTGTCCTGGTCTATCTCTAGTACTTTTGGCGCAGTTCGTTCTTGAAATGTGTGTTGCAGCCTGAAATCACACAAAAATTCAGTAAACTCGTATTTTGGCATTCAAGATCATCCAAAGTCATTGCTTTTGGTGTAAATCGAAAGCACGTATGTGACTTCCTATTAGTGATTAATAGTAACCTATCTTGCACCGTTTCTGAGATACAGCGACTTATTGGCTAACAATCGCAAATTTTCCTTACTTTTACTCTAATTTTCTCTCATTTAGTGCTTCAGTTTGAGGTGACCCCTTTAGTTGAAAAATCTTCACGGATCCTGAAACTAAGGTCTTCCAGGTAGCAGACAGTAAAGATTTTGTAATCCTGGCTAGCACCGTTATTGACGTATGCACCCGTGTGACAGACGGACAGACAGACAGACAGACAGACTGATGGACAGAAAAAATTGCGACGGCTAAGACGCGCTATAGCAGTACCTGTTGTCGTGCGTAAGAAACGAGAGGAAAAACGAAGCGAATGCGGAAAAAAGAGGAGAAAAGAACAAGAAAGAAAAAGTGAAGAGAAAGAAAGAAAAGCAGGGGATGGGGGGACAGTGGACTCGATCTCACGCATTTCAACTTCCGAACCTTGGCAGCTATGTAAAAGCAGGCTGATCAGATGTTAGGGTCATAAGTTGAAAGACTTACAGACGGCAGTAGAGAACGTGACGCTGTTCATCTAGTTTTAGTGATGTAGTGTGTTTTTGCAGCATCGTGTATAGTTGTGGTTGTGTGGCAGTGTTTTTGGGAGATGGTGTCACGTTACGTTCATGTTGACATGTTGATGCAAATCAGCTTACTTGCTCAGATCAAAACGGACGTCGGACGATCTCGGGTTTGTTCCCTCTTCTTACAACTGCCGTTACCAGTTTCTGACATTTGGTCATTGTGCTGTTATGATTAAAGCTGATAACAATTGCATTTTAGTAGTTAATTAGGCAAAAGTTAACGATTAATTAATTAATCGTCAATTTCTATTAAAAGCCAACAATGGTAAGTGCCATTCATAATATATTTTTTTTTGTTTAGCAATATAAAAGCTCTCACAGATGCACTCGAACATAGTTATTGAGTGTCTTTTGTAGAAAGCCTAAAATGCTGACTTTTCTGGGGAGGGAGTGGGGAAGCAGATGAATGAGATGATTTTAGATGCTTGTGATGATGCTATTGTGTCTGCTTTCTAATGCCTTCTTAGTGACTTGACTTTAGTAAAAAAATTTACAGATTGAGATTGTATTTTTTTGTTAAAAAATTTAATCATATGATAATCATTACTTCTGCATCTGTGATAAATACAAACGGTTATTGGCAAAACTGATGACAATGACATGTGACGAGCTGTTCAGTTTATTCATTTGTTTGCAGCTGCTATTTTGTCTGCATCTGCTTACAATGCTTATGATGTTGATTGGTATAATTGTGTAAGGCGTGGTTGCGAATGTGCTTCAATGGCTCGGATCTCAAATGTTATCTCTCACTTATCATCGCTGATGCCAAGCAGCTGAGGTCAGATTGGCAGATGTGCTGTCGTCACATTGTTTCAAGATAGCTGCAAATGAGTTGCTTGCATTATAAAACTTTTAGCACAGTAAATTTTTGTAAAATTGTGATTTATTTTTAGTTCGCCCGGAAGCGATAGGTTGCGGAGCGGACTTAAGTTTTACCCGTGATGTTTTTTTAGTCCGCCCGAAAATGATAGTGTTCGGAAGGACTTATGTTTTACGCATGATGTTTTATTTTTTTTCTTCTGACGCGAGATCTCCGAGATGCGTGGGCCGACCGGCGTGAAATTTTGCTCGATGGTCAGCATTAGGCCCTATTTTATAACGCCGGTCCAAAATTTTGGAAGGCACATCCCCAAAAAATTTCAGGGGCGAAAAACATGCAAAAACATGCAGACGACTTCGAAGTTCGGCAGCGAATATCTCCGAAACGAATGAAGATATTCAAAATCTGATAGTCATTCCGTCTATCGCAATTCCTCCTGCATTAGGCGAAACAAGTCCGGTGAAGTTTGGTCCAGTGACCTTGGAGATCTAGATGTGAAATCGTACCCCCCTAAAGCACATTTTTCGGAAGGCCATATTTCGGCCCCTAGGGTGTGCTGCGTCCCCAAATTTTTACATGCGCTAGAGAATGACCAAGTCTTACTAGCGCACTCTCCACCGGGGACGGGAGCCCCTCTTACAACTTTTTTCAAAGGGTGGTCAAAAATTGGCTTAAAATGTAGCGTATTAGACGAAGGATCTTTGGAGCCAAAGAGAGTAGCTTCATGAGACTTTGCCACGTGACGTGCTGCTAGGTGGGGGTGATAACATGGGTACAACTTTTAGGGGGCATCGCCCCCTTAAAATTTGGGAGTGCAAAAAACGCGCAAAATTTAGTACGTTTAACGACAACTTTCGACTTTGAGCGCAAATATCTCTGAACTGCATAGGGATATCGACAAGCGGTAGACGGCGTTATCAAATACAGTTAATTCCGCGTTGAATAAAAAAATTGTGTGAACTTCAGTCCACTAACATCAGAGATCGCGCGGCTAATGTTTGCCCACCAAAATCAAATTTTTTGGAAGGCCATATCTCGGCCCCTAGGGGGTGCTGCGCCCGCAAATTTTTACACGCGCTAGAGAATGACTAAGTCTTACTAACGCACCCCCCACCGGGGATGAGGCCCCTTCTTTACAACTTTTTTCAAAGGGTGGTCAAAAATTGGCTTAAAATGCAATAAATGAGCTCTTATAACTTGGGAGTTGGGGGTGTAGCCTGACAAAACTAATTTCCCCCAGTCGGACTTAGGGCGCCGGGCGGACTCACGTTGAGCTTTGCCCCAAATTTCTAGGTTATTTATGTTTTGCTACAAATTTTTTGTTCAACGTGAGATCTCCGAGATGCGTGGGCCGACCAGCACGAAATTTTGCACGATGGTCAGTACTAAGCCGAATTTTATAATGCTGGTCGAAAATTTCGAGGGGCCCACCCCCAAAAAATTTCAGGGGCCAAAAACATGCAAAATTTAGCCCGATTTCGGACGACTTGGAAGTTCGGCGGCGAATATCTCCGAAACGGATGAAGATATTCAAAATCTGATAGTCGTCACGTCTACCGCGATTCCTCCTGCGTTAGCCAAAACAAGTCCGGTGACGTTCGGTCCAGTGACCTTGGAGATTTAGATGTGAAATCATACCCCCTTAAAGCGCATTTTTCGGAAGACGGGGGCCCTTCTTACAACATTACAAATGTAGCGTATTAGACGAAGGATCTTTGGAGCCAAAGGGAGTAGCTTCATGAGACTTTGCACGTGACGTGCTGCTAGATGGGGGTGATAACGCGGGTGCAACTTTTGGGGGTCACCGCCTCCTTAAAATTTTGGGGGGGGTGGCAAAAAAAGTTCAAAAATCGGTGCGATTTACGACAACTTTCGAGTTTGAGCGCAAATATCTCTGGAATCGATGAAGATAGCGACAAAATCTAAACGGCATTGACGAGAGCGATCTTTTCGGTGTTGAACAAAAAAAATTTGTGAAATTCTGTCCACTACGAACAAAGTTATAGGCGCTCATGTTGACCTACCCTAAGTCGACAATGCGCGTTCGGCGTATGCCAATGCATTTGAGTTCGGGCCACGTGACTTTGATGCCGGGAAAATTTTACCCTCCCCCTCTAATTTCCCCCAATCGGACTTAGGGCGCCGGGCGGACTCACGTTGGGCTTTGCCCCAAATTTTTAGTTTATTCTATTTACACATGAAATTGAGAGTTTAATAACAATAATGTAGTGCTAACATTAGTAATAATAACAAATTAACAATTATAATTATAATAGCAATAATAACCTCATTTTAATTTAACACTCACTCGTCATTGTGCGGCATTTTAACTGCATTCTAGTCCACCAAAGTTTTATTAATGCGAACGAAGATATGGACTCCTAGCCGTTGCAGCGTTTGCTTGTGATCAGATTTTTTAGCCCACAGGATGTTTGCAAGTGGGGGTATAATTTTCATATAGTAATAAGTTAATAAGATTTGTGAGGCACAAAGCATCATCAGACACAAGAGAGTCTGTTCGTGTGTTCTGAAATTGTAATTAATGAATAACTAAATAATATGTTATGATTATTTTTCAGATGTTGCTACGAGTCATGGGCATTCATGCGTGACCTGGAATGTATAAGTGTTCTGACTACACTGCTGCAAGGCAACTATTGCTAACACTGACTTTAGAACAGAGCGTCTGCTGATCTGTCTGTTCAACAGTCTGCAATGGTACCGCTGGTGCCTAGCGAATAAAACTAAAGTCATCAATATATCTCTGAAAATGCATTATTGTGGTGAAAATTGGTGTCAGTTGCGAGAAAGATTTGTCAAGTTTTGACCCATAACAGACTTGTTTGTACTTTTGCAGCTGCAAATGACGCTGCAAACTTTTATCAAAATCTGTTGATTTTTTCTGTGTAGTTTAACAGAAAGACTTTTAGACAAAAGATGTGTATAGTTGTGGTTGTGATAGCTGCATCGTCTCTTCTTTTTAGTGGAGATAATACACTGTGAGGCATAAAAAACACACCAAAATTTGTGGATCGTAACTTGAAGATGGAGTATCAGATTTCAATAATTTTTGGTATGAATATTCCGGACACTATTGGCCATTAAATGACTATTTATGTTCCCATCTCACCAAGCATCTGTTTCTGCACTACCTGGGGAAAGCAAAACAAGTAAAATATTACATTTTTATTCACTGCAGTATCATTAGTTGATTGAAATAAGACACATTTAGTACATTTTGTCCAAATTTTTAGCACTTTGGCTGACAGTATTTTTAGTTGTCCAGTTGTGCAACTGCTGACAGCAAATATTCGATATATCGGCCATTTGTGTAAACACAGGCAGGGAGATGCTTTCTCCATTCATTGATAGCAGTGTTGATAATGTTTCGCTTCAGACTTCAACCAGTCACTTCTTGAGTTCATTGATATTTTTAAACAGTGTTCTGTAAACTCGCTGCTGCACAACATTGCAACATAGTCGAACGAACTGTGAACAGGATTGTTAGGGGCTACATATCTGGATTGATGAAATTTACAGATGTTTTGTTTCTTTATTTTAACTTATGTTGCATTTGTGCTGTTTCCTCAGGAATGCAGTAACAGACATTAGGTCAGCTGGGAATTTGAAGGGCCATTTGATGGCCAGTTATGTCAGAAAACTTCGTACCAAAATCTATTAAAATCTCATTATCCTTTTTAAAGTTACTATCAATAATGTTACGGATGGTTTTTGGCACATTTTGTTCATTCTGACGCCGATTTCATGTGTTTTGATTTTCCCAGGTAGTGCAGAAACATATGTTGGGTGAGGTGGAAACATGAATTTATTATTTGATGGCCAGTTGTATCAGGAATAGTTGTACCTCGATTATTAAAATCCGATAATCCACCTTCATGTTATGGTCGATAAATTTTGGTGTGTGTTTTATGCCTCACAGTGTAGAAGTAATGGTAACATATATGGTAATAAGTTTAGAGTTTGTGCAGTGAATGATGGTTAGTCCCTTCAGTCTGTGGCGTATGTGAAGGTTTGGAAAGAATCAAGTTCAAGCTGAGTTATAACTCAAGTCTGTTGAATGTGTGGACTGGTAACGCTGCTGTCCTGGCTGGTCTGACGCAGTCTGCTGACAACACCTTGCCACCTGCACTCGGTATCTTACTGATTATTGATTACTTTTTATTTCGATCATTTGTTTTAGTGATTCACAGAAATAATAACTATAATAGTAATATTTTAATAATTTTGACATGACTGAGAACAACAGAGAAACCACCTTTCTGTTTCAGAGTCTGTTCATGGCTGTCTGAAGGGAAAATGCAGTCTCATTCTCAGGAAGTTTCCATTCGATTAGTCCACCATTGTAATCATTTACACTTTGTTTAATGTTTAAGCATGCAGCTGTGTCATAGCAGGTGTAAAGAAGTAAAAAATTGAATATTGGTTATAATAGTAACTATCACTATAATCAAAGCAACAGGATGGTAACTGTACTGTTAAACTGTATTTGTGATATCTGGATGCGATGTGAAAAGCTGGACAGGCGTCGGCCACATAATATGTCGGCACTAGGTCAACACATGTTTCTGGTTTCCTATGCGTTCGTAGCACATCTCTTCCTAAGTCGTTCCTGTTCATTTTCCGCACTAACTGTAACTCACTAGTGGATTTAGCAGCAGTTTCTAATCATCTGTTAGGTTGCTTAATTCTCAGGGTGTGTACTGTATGCAGTAGATGCAGTGTCACCGAGCTCTTCAACGTCGGAATTCCCCACACCGGACTCAGAACGTGACACGACCTTCGACGACTTTGACCTTGAGCACAATGAGCGTCTGGAGGTGGCGGAGATGTTTGGCTCGTCAAGGTCACTTCAAGGTCGTCGAGGTTCGGAGGGTGACGCTGACGCCAGGAATGCTGGCAGCGGCAACTCTTCACATCTCAGCATTAACATTCCGGCTGGCTACAGCAGGTTGGGCCTTAAGCTGCATAGAGTTATAGGGTTTTTTAAAAATTTTTTCTTTTTTCCATCTCCTCGGCCTTCCTCTTCCTTTTTCCTGCTTCTTTCTCTCCACGGCCCATGGCCTGACCATATTTTTATCTCTTTGGAGGGCTGAGAAAGTGATGTAAGCTCCCCAGCAGGTCTGCTTTGAATCTAACCACCAAACAAAATTTTTGTGGTGCGTTTTGACATAGGAAGAGCGTTGCTAGATATACCAACTACTTCAAGAAGTTTTCCGTGAAAGAAATTGTTAATTTGTAACAGGATGGGTGTCGGCAGCAGTTGCAGCATCTCAACCAGTGATTTAGTGTTCTTGACAGTCACTGCAGAAATCAGGAACCACTTAAGTCAGCGGCCCTAGGCTGCAGCCTCATAGAATGTTTTCGTTTGTAAAACGTCATTGAAAACAGTTGCTGTAACTGTATGTTTTAGGCATCAGGCATCGTGCAGTCAAGGCGCATCTCCACAGTACTCAACGTCTCAGCCGTTACCGCGACAGCGTCACCCAAACCGACGTCGAGGCAACAGCCTGACCTTGTACCACGCAGCCGTCGCTAACTCACAGCTGCGCCGCAAGTTCAACAGAATTGACGTCAAGACTTCCACAGATTCTGACCCCATCAGTAGCCCATTTATTCGAACACTAGGACTGCAACCTCCGGAGAACCACATCGACGACGATTTGTTGGTCAGCTGTGGAGGCAGATTGCATCCAAGGAATGTTATCGATGAGACTTCATCACATAGCTGTGGATCGATGGCAAAGAATATTGAGGATTCTACGTTAGAGCTTTGTGGAGACAAGTTGCTTCCAGCGAATGTTGAAGAGATCTCATCGTCTTCAACGTGTGGGTGGGGATTAACGGCGAAGAACATTGATGCCGATTCGTCAGAGCCTTCTGATGGAGAAAAGTCATTAGAGTCAAACAATGTAGAAGAGACCTTAGCGTCAGTGACGACACAGTTGGCGGGAAAGTGTATCGACAACTCGTTAGACATTTTGTCAGACAGTAGCGATGCTGGGCTGGTACCTGTTCCCAGTGATGACTCCGGTCGTTCATCGTGTCAGTCTAACATTCTGTCCAGTCTGCCAGCAGCTTACCTCCAGTCACCGTCAACGTCACCGGCCGCTTATCTGACGACGTCGAATCTGTCTGCTTTCACAGTGTCTTCCTCGTCTTCGTTTACTGATCTCCAGCTCAACTGTTTATCTTCAGATGGTTTGTGGTCTTATTTCTTATGTTATCTGTCTTGATCTTCTAGTTGAGTTTTATTTCTAATATTTCGCTAAATTTACAGAGCTTTTTAATAATTTTCCTAAGACTTCCTTAATTTTTCTCTAAGCTAGGAACTTAGTATGTGTCTGTATTCTTTGTAACTTTTTGTATGTTGTGTACTTCTGTCATTCCATTGCATAGGTTCCCATAAACCTTTGTAAGTGCCAGTGGCATCATTTCAATATGCAGAATATTTGGTTGTTTGTTTGTTTATTTTTTATCTGTCTATTAATGTCTCAGCATCATTGTATTTTTATTTTAGTATTCTTTATCATATCAGTGTACGTATTTGTATATTTGTATCACTGCAGGTTTCTTCAGTGGTCAGCTGTTGGACTATGGAGAGATGGATGATCGGCAGGAATCAGTCGTTGAGCACCTGGCATCAGAACTTGACACCCGACTGTGTCTGGAAGCAAACGGCAGCGACGGAGATGCAGTTGACGACGACGATGATGACGACGACGACGATGACGATGATGATTCTAATTTGCCATCGCAGGTATGACTTTATTACATCTAAACCAACATAAACTTTGTTTTAGTGATAGTTTTTTTTTTGTTTTTAGCTTGCCTACTGAGTTCTATAGTCTTGTTAGAAGCAGTTGTGGGCTCAGCTTTTGATTGGGTCACTATTAAGTAACAAGTCTGGACATCAGTGGACAAGTTGTTCAAATTTATTTGCCTCATTTATCACAGACTTAAGGGTTTATATACTTACAGGCTCAATGGCCACTACTGAGAGATGAACACCCCACTATGTTCCAGTGGGGCATGGCAATCTTTACCATTTTAGCATTTTAGTTAAGTATAGCTGAGTCTGTAATAGGGTAACTACTTTACTGGTAATTCACTGCAGATTAAAAAATGTTCATGATTACAATGTTAGAGACTCTTTGTTTTTTTGAAGACGTTTCTGTGTAGCAAAACACACATTGTAGTGCCATAGATTTGAAGTTGCTGACATGCTGAATATGTTCGGTAGGCCTTGGTATGTTTTCTGTAGTTGACCATTAAACTATTTGGCAGATCATAATGCAGCTCAAATAATTGTGATCATAATAGTCATAGATTCGTAATAATAGTTTTAATAATTGGTTGTGATACGGCAGAGGTGCAGCAGTCGAGGCAGCAGTGGATGTACGGACTACAATGATTGGATCATTATCGATGACAGTAAACAGAATTTTGTCGCTAAACCATTCCACATTGATGAGGTTAGTAGTAGTAGTAGTAATAGTACTAGTAGTAGTAGTAGCAGCTTTGTAGCAGCAGTAGTGGTAGTGGTAGTGGTAGCATCCACCTTCCAACGTCTTCGAAAAATATGGTCAAACCACTCCATCAGCCTCGACACCAAACTTCGGCTGTACACGTCCATAGTTATCCCAACTGTGCTGCACACTTGTGAGACTTGGAAGAGCACATTATTCAACATACGGCAGAAACTAGGCAGAAACGAGAGGTGTCTCCGCACTATTCTGGGAATGTCATGGCGTGACCACATTTCCAACGACGAAGTCCTGCGAAGAGTTGACTTGGGAAGCTTATTCGAGATAGTACGATAAAGGAGGCTGAGATTTGCAGGTCACATCTTACGTCTGCCTGAAAAACAGACCAGCCTACAGGGCCATGAATTGGTTACCTGACAATGGCAAACGCAGACAGGAAGACCGACGAAGACCAGGCGGGAAACATTCAAAGAAGACCTTCAAGATATGGGGCTTACCTGGATGGGTGCAAAGAGATCTGCCAGCGACAGACCGAAATGGAGAAAGCTCGTCGCCCGATGTTCCGGCAGGAACTGGAGGAACTAAGGCTAACGTCTAAGTGGTAGTGATGGTAGTGGTAAATACTAATTTAAAATGCACATGTTGCAGAGGTATTCAGATCGTTATTATTGTGATCAGTGTAAATGTGTTTGGCTTGTGAAATGCAGATGCTGTGCTTATGGTCGATATAGAATACGTCGTAGTATAGTGCAGCATGAATTGTCAGTTTAGTTAGCAGTGGTAGAACATTGCAATGTAAGCTAGCAACATTCATTGTTACTGGGTTATTGGCCCTTGAGTATGTGTTGTGATGTGATATTGTGGGTATGTTTCAGTCGACGGCAGATATGATTCAGTTTGTTGGCACAAGATTCCCGTGCAGTACTCTGAGCGAGCAGAATGATCATTGCCGATCCTGTGCTCGACAGATCACTCTTGGTATGTTGCAATTGTACTGTTGTTGAAGTAGATCACGTGCTGTAAACTATTTGTCATTTAGAATCTTATTGCAACTACTTGCATCATTTTCATCAACTGGCGTCATTGATAGCATCTACGATGTTGGTTACATAGCATGCATGGTCTGACTGTCTGACACATGCGTACACTCTGATGAAGCCATTACATGCAATGAAATACCATTTGGCAGGCGCACTTGTGTGACTCTGTCAAACAGTGTGCTACATATGGGTCCCACTCCTTGCTATGGGAAGGACAGATTTGAGGGTGACAGCCCACAATAGCCGCCATAGCCAAGGGCCACCATAGCCACAATCCCATAGCCAACCAGGGCCGCCATAGTTATGGTTACGGTTAGGGTTAGGGTTAGGGTTAGGGTTTGGGTTAGGGTTAGAGTTAGGGTTAAGGTTAGGGTTAGGGTTCGTTAGCAGACCATTCGGCCCCCCTCTCACTAAATGTTGCAATGCGAATTCCGGCCAAAGGGTCACAGATAGCTGAATAGTTTCTATGGGAAGCCTATAGGAATGTGGGGTCCGAACCCTAACCGTAACCCTAACTACGGCGGCCCCTGGCAATGGCTATTGCATTGTGGCTATGGCGGCCCTTGGCTATGGCGGGCCACAATCGATTTGAGTCAGACCAACAGTTACAATTCAGATTGCTGTTACAGAAATTATAAATGCTATCGGGAGCATCCAGTGTAGCCTAGCCACAAGACATCTGTGTTATAAAATCTGTTGGCAGATTGTCTTTTGTTCACCATTGTATGCAGTAGTGCTTTTGTTTTTGAATTTTTTGGTATTTTGTTTAGCAGATGAATTACAATTATTAGTGATGATGTAGTTGTTGTCGTCATTGTGTATTTTTTAGAGTCAAGCCGGGTGTGCGAGTTTTCTGGAGCGCTGTACTGTCGACATTGTCATAGTAACTGGCAGGCTGCAATCCCGGCTAAAATCATCTTCCACTGGGACTTCTCTAAATACAGAGGTCCTTGTCACCTGTGTTTGTACATTTTAGGTAAATAAGTAAGTTAGGATGGCTTAAGAGGTGCAGTTTAACAGTTAGTCAAAATGCACCATGATCTTAGTAAGTAAGTAAGTAAGTAAGTAAGTAAGTAGTCTGCATTTGTAACGTGCCATATGTCAAAACAGAAGTTCGAATCGTTTAAAGTTAATGTCAGTTTGTTTCAGATGAGCTGGAAGGCTGTAACAAATTTTTCCGGTTCTGTTGGTTTCTTCAGTGTATTTTGTCTTGCTGTTTTTAGTTTGAAGTTTATACAGCTTCAGCGAGTTTGGACAGTAATGCTTTGCTCAGGGGCTGTGTGGTAAAAGTCAAATGTGGCATATCACTAGATTAAGAAAGTGCTACATATGGGTCCATATGTAGCCCCCAAGTTTTCCTTTGCTGGCTGCACCTGTTGATTCAGGCATTGTATGGCTGCATAAAGCACTGTGGTGTCATTGGTTTATATGAATCAGCTGTCACTTTGGAGATTCGTTAACCACTTCAGTTACGAGTTGTATAATCTTGCCTTTTCCTTTTTAGCACAGAATGTTTTAAAGTAAAACTAATTTTTTGTATGGTTGCTAGAAAATATGGCAGATTCACATTGTTGTTGATGAAGCAAATTACTGATATCGGTGTATAATGTATTGTTTGTGCGGTGGCATGCAGTGTCGAATGAGAGCTGGGAATTTTTGCATAAATCCCACGAGTGGCCAATGATTGACGTGAGTCAGTTGAACCCAGAGCTGTACAGTCAGATTCAACAGTTGGACATGTCTCGGGTGTGTAAACGATGACTGCTTATTACAGCTTGTGTTTGGTGGAAATTTCATCTAACCGTATTGTGTAGCACAGGCATAACTATGAACTGTGTAACAGAGTATTACTATGGTACACATGTTCTCATTTCCCCATTCACTATTGAGAATACGACGTTAGTAGCAGAAGAAAATTTTGTGAGCTTAGTGCTGTTGTTTTATGCAGTTCTAATTGTAAGGCCTTTTGAACTTTTGCACACCAGTTAGTCCTGTCTGACAAACGTTTGTACTAATTTTGTTGTTTTTCTGTGCCTGTTAGCTTTGAGCTAGGAATGCTGTTTTAAGACATTCATGATGCTTTCATTGCATCTTTTGCGGCCATTTTCATCTGTATCTGTATGCCGTTGTGTTGAGCAGTAGCATTGTGGGTTAAAAAAAGTTGGGTGGCAGGAAGTTTGATGGCAGACAGCTACATATTTCTGATGAGGAGAATAAAAGTGCTCAGCATTTTAATATTGCCCCCAAGTTTTCACATATCGGAGATTTTTAGCTGCAAGTTGGGTATTTTTAGCTGGCTAAAATTTTGCAAAAGGCACAGGACAAGTTCCTAACCCTAATACTAACCCTAATCTTAAGCCCTAAACACTACACCATAATATTAATGCAAATTCTAGTCATTTGCGTCTACACCATCTATAATGTCATTCACTAGGTGGCGACTGTGATCTTTCATTTTGACCGGTCAAATAGCCCACAGGCTAAGTAAGTAAGTAAGTAAGTAAATTTAATTTATAAAGCGCACAATGTCAGCGAGAAACTCACTGAATCTGAGGTCGGTTGCCGGTCAATAGTCACTGCGTTTGGAAAAGGGCAATTGCTTTGCCACAACGTCACTATCATTGAGCGTTAATTGCCTTCGTGTACTGTGCAGTTGCTGAGGCTACAGCTGGTTCATCTGGTGCGCTACATGCTGGCATGTACCAGCGCCGACTCTGATGTGTTCTGGCGAATGATGAACACTCGCTGGCACGTCTTTCAACACATGCACCATTACTCCATCAAGGTCTGCCTCTTGCTTACTTACTTAATTACCGGCTTACTTGCTTATCTACTTTATTACTATGCTATTGTAGTGTGATGATGACTACAAGTGTGATTTTCATTTTTTTTTATTATGTTATTTTTTTTCGTTTTTGTTAATGAAAGTCATGCTATTGTTAAGTATTTTTAGTTTAGTTTTCACTTTTGTAGTTTTTTGCTTAAATTAGTCAGTTAATTGCAAGAACAATCATAAAGCAAAGTAAAATGTACCATGTTTTTTCACTTACCGTACAGGAAGAATTTGGAATAACTTGCCAGCTGACAATACTGACTTTTCTAATTTAAATAGCTTTAAACGATCTATTACTTCCACATTCTTGGCTAGTTTTTGCAAAGTTTATTTTTTCTAGTAGTTTTATTGTTGTATTCTGCTATCAGTGACATTCATTGATGTATACTGTTATTTTATTTTGGCATGTTAGTGGCTGCGGCCCTTTGTCATTAAATCAAATAAATAAATTACAATGCTGTTCAGCGTAAAGAAGTTATATAACAGAAATGAAATGATTGTTGTTCTGACTTGTGCATCTTTGGTACCAGACTTTGATTGAGATGCCATTTAATATCACCACATGCAGTCTTTAGATGTTTGACTTACTTGTCTGACATGAGAAGTTTTTGCTTTTTGCATTTGATTTATTCGCATTCTACCTTTGCAGTCCTAGAAATAACAGGTATTGATTGAAGCTATGTTAAACTTCCCTGTGATGATAATGGCGATGACAGGGTTATGAATGAGGCCTTTCAGGCCAAGTCTGAGACAAGACCAGAGACACATAGCTCCAAGACTGAGAAAAGAGTGAGATGTTGTGCATTTTTGTCCGCAATGGGATCGAGACCAAGACGAGTAGGTCCTGAAACAACTGAAGTCGAGATCTAAACGCGTCTCTGGGTGATGACGATGATGATGAATTGATGATGCTAATCCTGCTGCTGATGGTGATAATGCAGGAGTTGCAGCAGGTAAAGGATGGCTTGTACACATCGGAGCTGCGCCGAATTGTTGAGTTTGGCGTCGGTCACATCGTGAAGTGTGAGCGTTGTTCAGCATGCGGCTTCGTCTGTGAGATCTGCAATGATGACGCCGACATCATCTACCCATTCGATGTCACCAGCACCGTCACTGTATGAATTCCATTTTCTCGTATTTAGTTACAGTAGCGTGCTACTGACATTACTGCAGCGTCAGTAGATAATGCAGCATTTATCCTTTAGTGCTTTGACATGTGTGGCTCGGTAGTCTTAACGGTAACGTGTCGAACTTGTAATCCTGAGGTAACTCAGAGACGCAGGTTCAACTCGGCACCGGGACACTGCCGGGTAACGACCTTAGGCAAGTTGTTTACACACATGTGCCTCTGTCACCAAGCAGTATAATTTGGTACTGGCTTCACCGCTGGGATGTAAACAGGCACACCGCGCGATACACTGGCCCCGTATCCGTGGTCTCGCAGTGTAAAAACTGGTGTCTGGCTGAGAGCCTTAGGAAACGGAGATCAGCGCCGCCCTATGGGCCGTAAGGCTCGGGAAGGACCTTACGTTTTTTACGCTTTGACATGGTTGCACGTTGTGAAGAGCATCTAATTTGTTTTTGTAATTTTCAGTTGTCAAAAGATGGCATTAATGCATAATATGGCATATTGAAATGTTCTGGGGGAGTCTTGACAATCTAAAGCAGTTTCTGATGTGACAGGAATCTGTGAGAATTACGCATGGATGTGGCACAGAATACAAGTTTACATTTTAGTAGCCAACTAGCCATATATTTGACTGTCGTGCTCTGACACTTTGACAGCACTCTTTGTTACACAATTCTGTCCGTTTGTCTGTTTGTCCTAATTTTTTCACTCTGTTTGCAGCACTCACTGCTGCTGCTGCTGTTGCTGTAGCCTACTCAGTATCCATTCTATTTATAGCTCTGCAGCCAAGCGTGGACGGAACAACCATTCGACCGACCCTTGATGATGATGATGATGATGATGAAGGACGAATTAACTTTAGCGTGGCGTTAAGTCCTAAGACTACAAGGACACATAACAATAAGCCTAAACAGTGAAGTGACGTAATAGTAGTCAGTACAATGAGACGTTGTTAGTCATGACTGTAAGATCGGGCGAAAAGTTCGGTTTTCAGTCTGCTGCGAAAAACGTGCAACGACGGATACGATCGGACTGACTCCGGCAAACTGTTCCAGACCGATGCAGCAGTCGAACTTGTGGAGGAGTTGAAAACGGACTATCCGACTTCGCCGGATAGTGGATTTCTATTTATACGGCCGTTCTAACAGGCCGCATTACGGATCTTGCCCGTCCGTCCGTTTGTCTTTGACAGATATTATTGACGCGCTGCAGCAATGCTGTAGGCGTCTTACACGGTTGCTGTTCGTCGTCGTCTGTCGTCCTCTGTAACGGGTGTATTGTGGCTAAACCTAGGTTGCTGTTGATCACTAATAGGAAGTTAGTCGAATACTAGCTTTTAAATGACATTAAAATCATTGACCTTGGATGACATTGAGAGGTGATAACGCACTATGGTGTGCCACTCGTGCGGTATAGTGGCTACATGGTAAGTCGCAATAACCATCACGACATGCGTAGAGCGTGACAGTCAACTAAGCTAATAGCTTGTTTATGCTCTACCTAGCCTCGCATTGTTTAATTCATGGATTGATTGCATCGATGCACATTAATATTCGTGATGTCTATGTTGAAGCATTGAATTTTGTGACATCATGATGCGTCAATACAATCCGTCACTTAATTAAACAACGCGGCCTAGTTGTATAATACGAATAGCAATGAGACCTTGTTCGAGTTTCAATCAAATTGTGTATATTTCTGTGTTAGTGATGGGCAGTGTTTGCTGTTTGGTCGTCGTGTTTGCAGTGCAACGACTGTCTGAACGTCTACCACAAGACCTGCTGGCTGCCCAACACTGACTTGCCATGCATGCGTTGCAAGCGGCGGTCACAGCGCAGGAAACGGGATTCCGTGAACCCGATTGAACAAGTCGTCTTCTCACATCCCGACGACATGACCACCACGTAGCCACATACAAACTGCTGCCCTTATTTATTGTCTGCATATGCCATGCTTGTCTTTGTGGGTCTTTCCAGGAACTGAAAGCTTTATACCCTTTTAAACAACGGATGTGATATGCTGTCCTATTTCATGCTGTATCATGAGCGAGTGTATTTTCATCCACTGTAGAAAAGTGCTTATGGCCCAGTTTGCAAAAGTTTGCGAGTCAAACTAATCGAATCAGACTTACTAAGATCCCTTAAGTCCAGTGTCCTGACATACCAAGCCTTTGATATCATTATATGTCTTGCACAAGCAATATTAGCAACAAGTGACTTTTGTGTAGTATGCAATGACGGAATATATTGTAAACACTGTGTGTGAGAATGATAATCGTAACTTGCCCAGTGGGCAGTTGTACAGTTTTATTGCAAGCAATGCATTTTGTCTTTTGTCATAAATTGCAGTGAGATGATGAGTACGTGAAGACTAAATGTTTTACTGATATATAGATTTAATACCCCAAGTGCTCTGAACTTCAGTTGTGATAGGTTAGCGATAGAAACTGACACATATCACTTTTACATTGTATAACGTGAAACTAACAATACTCATGAATCTAAACAGAACCCGAAATGGTACTTGCTTGTAGCTTGTCTGATATCCAGCCAGAAAAGTTCATTATCATTGTCATTATTTTAAAGCATTTTATTTTGTCTATTTAATTTTATTCAATATTTATAAGGTAGTGTTTGTTGTCGATACATTCATACATACTTTGATGTATCTGTGGGGTTTGTTTTTTAGTAACCGAATGTTGTGTGACAAGTGATACATTTTATTTGTTTTTTAATCTTTATTTATAATGATTACTAGATTGTTTTATTTGTTAAGGTTTTTAATTTAGTTTAATTTGATATAAAATGCACAACAGTCTAATTACAAAAGAATGTCACACTGCTGCTTGATAGCTGATATTTAATATTAGTTGTTTTTTTTCAGTTAACTTCATGTAGGTAATTTGTTTTTGCTGTTATAATTTGTAAGCTGATTTCTGAAAAAATAGGGTAGTAGTTTATAGGTTATTCAGCTCCTATTAACTTTGTCGGATGATGTACATGTATCACAGGCTGAACGATAGTTCAAGCCCTGTGTTAACGGCGACTTCTCTTTCTTATGGGGAATTCAAAAATTCGACCCCCCCCACAGAATCAAAACCCCTGACCCGATTGAGATAAAATTTGTCACGGATGATTACGTCGGGGAGGGGACCCGTCATGCAAAATTTTATGCAAATTCCTCCAAGGGGGGCTTCTCCGCAAATGGGTGCAATATACGCAAAAATTTTTCTTTATATATGTCTTTTTTTCTTCAACGCACCCACAGGTCAGACCCCTTAAAGGGTTTTTATGCTTAATACGTCAAACGACGCGGTTCTGCACAAGGAAGTGCCTTTTTGGGGTTAGAAAATTAAAATTGATATTGCCCGCATCACACTGACTGCGTGTCAATGTGCTGCTGAATAATATCACCTTTTGTAATTTTTGCTGTTTTCTGACTGATTCGTGATACGATTGCGTATGTGTTCTTACGTAGGCTATAACAGCTATTACGATTGTGCTGAGTGCGTGCACTGCGTCGCATATATAGGCTACAGGAATTTTTAGTAGTTTTTTATCGTACTATTTTTCACGTCGTATGTAACTGTAGTTTAGAGCGTCCATCGGTCCGTGATATGTGTACATGTAGTTACATCAGTGTCTTATGTGCATCTCCGACATTCTGTGTATATCATTAGCCTATTTTCGTCGCGTTGTTTTCTGACAGGACTGTTGCAGCATATGTCATGTATGCAGAGTATAGGCCGTCGCTGCATTAAATGTCGACTTTTTAGCACGTTTCGATGTACACGTAGTCTTTTCGCACACTTGCCTTCATTCACAAGTGGAAGCGGGATGCTTCCTAGAATTGCTTTCCAGAAAAAAAGTTGCGGGAAGTTAAACTGTTTTCACGTGATGAATGATGTTGTCTCAAATCAACAAAACACATCACTTGCATAGGGTGACTTTAAATTTTGCTTAGACCTAAGTTTTAAACTATAGTTTTAGACCAAAACTTAATCTGGACTCTAAAGTATGGTTTTAAACCAATGCTCAGATTAACTTCAGTTTTAAACTCGGTTTTAAACTTGTTTTTTAACCGAAAACCTACTTCCTTGGTACCCATGCAGACGATACACAGATATTATATAGCTGGTGAATGGCGGATGTACCAACGATTTGAACAGTAAAGTAAAGCACTGACAATCAAGTTGTGTGAATGTCCTTCGAATAACTGCCATTATACTGTTAGCTTTATGAGTTATCTTGTAAATGTGCTCAGAAAAATTCAGTGTAAACAGTCTAGACCGCTAGACGGCGCCGATACACAGCGCTGGTAGCGCAGGCCCAACGTACGCGATTATAAATGCGGTAAAATGTTCTATAGATCTGCAAAACTTTTCAACGGATCTTGCTGAAATGTGACCTCAATTCCTTCCAGTTAACTGAGTGAGGTAATGGTCGTCATTCCAAGTTCCGAAAATTTTGGTCTTGATCCGCGCTGATGTCCAGTTTAAACGCAGTTTCGGAGGTAAAAAATAAAAAAGTAAAGGAAGAAAAAATCACAAAGCCTAGCGTCCCGTTACGTATGGGCGGGGCGGCTAATAATCTTACCAAGAAATTAAGTCAGTAGGACAGTAAACAGCGCGTCTTAGCCATCGCAATTCTGTCCCTCTGTCCGTCCATCACACGGCTGGATCAGTCAAAAAAGGAGGAAGTTAGGATCACCAAATCTTCACCGTCGACTGTTTGGAAGACTCTAGTTTCAGGAACCGTAAAGCTTTTCCATAAATTCGAAGGGGGTCACCCCGAACGAGGGTGCTAAATGAGGGGGCGGTGGGAAAATTTGCAATTTTTAGCCAATAAGTTGCTGTATCTCAATAACTGTGCGAGATATGGCCTAGGTTACTATTAATCACTAATATAGGAAGTCGTACACTGGCTCTCGATTGCCTCCAAATTGAATGACCTTCAACGCTAAAGTAGGGGTTTTTATGGATTTTTTGCCGATTTCGGGCTGCGAGACAATTTTTAAGAGCGAATTACGCCGAAACCAATTGAGATATAGACATATAAAGCTGCGTATGAAATCTTCAGCATTGAACTTAGATTTCGATGGTCCAAGTCTCGATTGTCTACGTTCAAGTAAACCTGTGCACGAGGGCATCAAAGAGTGGTACCCCGTAAAAGTCGTTATTTTACCGTTGTTTAGTCCCCCCGCACCCCTCGCTACGCCACTGCGTATTCTGTTTCTGTTTCTGTCTGTATCCTCTGCAAACTCCTGTGAAGGATATCACGCAGAGCGGAGTAGTGATGCCATCTAGATGCTGGGAGGAGGATCTGGGGAGACAGTTGACACCAGATTAGGAGTAGTCGGCATGACGGCCTCAATGGGAAGAAAATTCCAATCCGGCACAGTACGAGGAAAAAAGGAATTATGGTAGACTGAGGTGCTAGCGGTTATGTGACGGAATTTATACGGATGACTGCTTCTCGTTCGTTCATCAGCTCGGATGAGAATGTGTTCAGTTGGTATAGCGGCAAGCCCGTGTACTACTTTGTAAAAGAGTGCCAGCCTGATATCTCGTCGTCTGTCCTCAAGCGACTCCCAACCGAGGTCCTTAAGCATACTAGTGACACTACTAGTTTAGGCGGTGTCTCCAGTTACGAATCGTGCTGTACGGCGCTGAACACGTTCCAGCTGCTGCTTGTCCTTTTGCAAGTGGGGGTACCAAACTGCTGCACTATATTCAACAATGGATCGTACCAATGCGAAATAAGCCTGTTCCTTCAATTTTCGCGGACAACGGCGGAGGCTTCTCCATAGGAAACCTATTTTGGCATTGGCTTTGCCGGCGACTATTGCGGTATGAGTAGACCAGGAAAGGTTATCTGTGATGGTCAAACCCAAGTACTTGGCCTTCTTCACTT
>Ga0209367_1002350_pt1 | contig 24872 bp, 13 predicted proteins | sample WorMetLIZISLAND2_FD_187412 | JGI IMG/M metagenome (GOLD analysis project Ga0209367, IMG submission 187412) | Marine gutless worms symbiont microbial communities from Max Planck institute for Marine Microbiology, Germany - Olavius geniculatus... ... | reverse complement strand
AAGAACTCGCTTTGCTGATCGTGCTTTCCGTTGCACAGCACCCACCGTTTGGAACTCTCTAGCCATTGACGTTACAAGTAGCTGTTCACTGACTGTGTTTAAATCCAGGTTGAAGACACACATCTTCCGTCAGACATTTAACCTCAGCGACTAGTTCTGTCCGCCAGCGCCACTGAAATCTTTCTTTTAGCACATACTGGCGCTTTACAAGTCAGATTATTATTGTTGTTATTATTAAATCCATACGGATAAGTCGTGCGGGCCTATTCGGTGACCTTTACGCACGCCTTGAAATGAATCGCTGCAGCAGATGGCAGCATTATGGGCCTAAACAGTATCAGTTTGCCAGTTTGCCACCGTTCGTCAGCAATGAGAATATCACTGATTTCTACCCGTAACAATTAGTCAAGTTAATTGTCTCATTGTTTCCCGAAATACCGCTCTTCAAAAACAGAAAGAACATTACCGGTTTGTATCTTTAATTAATAACTTTTCCTGATCGATCGCCTGTTATTAATACTCGCACACAGCGCCCCCAGCTGACGCGTGCAGGAAATGTACCGTACCGAGGGGATATTAAAGGCCAAAGCAGAGCGCTGCCACCAACGCTGTTGCTGCTGCTGCAGCTGCTGCCATCCAACTACTGCGAAGCAGTGCTTTTCTCTACTTTCAGTTCCTGTTCGTGTAAAGTCGGTCGTAGAGAACCATAGCACGAGGCATTATCTCTTGCGATAATGTGACGGTCGCCAAGATTATTGTAGCATAAAATTGCACGCTCGTGTCGTGAAATTATCACGTTGACGGAGCGATCCATTCTTCTGACAGCAACTCAACTGCAGGTACGTTTATTCGTGTAATTTTCCTTCACATTTGCCCCATATTTAGTAGTAATACACGTACGTTTTAGCCGATTGTAAGCCTTTCTTGCTGAAAAAAGAGTACAAGGGCTTACATAATGTTCAGTTTAGTCGCGTCAGACCTTAAGAAGTGCTACCGAAATCAACAATATCGGATAATTTTGAACGGCCATTACGCACTTTACTGCACAAAAATCGGAGCTTACCACAAAAAACTTGACGTGATATAAACATATACTATCAGCGGCAGAAATTTAACCTAAACATTTAAAAAAAACAATTAGTGTTTTTAAAACGAGTGACCTTGAATAACTTTGAGATTTTATTTTTTGCTATTATCTATCTTGCGTACTTACAAGCAATATCAGGTTCGTATTACATTCACGATGATTCGTCAAATAAGAGTGGGGTGGTCGAAAACAGCGATTTTTAGTAATTTTAATCGCTTCAAACGTTTATTATTTAGTGTTACTTTTTCTGATTTTTTATTTATCATTTAGCTACATAAATCGTCTTTGTTTTTGCAAAGTATCATTCTCGACATATTGTTTCATGCATTTCGCATACTGATTTCCCTTTTTGAAATTTTTTGGTGTATCTGTTTTGTTTATCTTTTATTGACTCGCTGGGTTGTATTTTGCTTTTAAGCACATATTAGGATACTTTGTAACCTTTGTGTTCTTTATTTTTGTATTAATAAATGACGATAAAACAGCATTATTAAACAACGACATAAATTGCTGTATTGCCTATCCAATGACTTATAAACGCATGACCTTGATTCTTAAATGGCCGACAATTTTTCAATATCATTGGTCGCTATACATATTTCCAAAATTTTTAGATGCCAAAGTTGTCATAAACTTACGACAGAAAGATAGATTGACAAAACATTTTAAACCCAAAAAAGCCAAATAATTACGGTGAATAGCATTATGATAAAACGGAAGCACAAAGCAAAGCATTGGCTGAGCTTCTTGTAGTGCTTGCATTAATGTAATTTGAAGATAGTGGCCACCAAGGCATTGGTTGAATGAGGCGCGCGTCGTCATGTATCGAAGACGTCGTCAGTCAAATGTCCGATTTCACGTTGCGTCATCGAGTCGACTGTACAGCAAACATAGATCACTGTTAATGATTATCGACGAGCGATAGAATCCGCAGCCAAAACTGCACGCAGTTTCCGCCGCAATCGCGCAAATGACTCTCAGCGACGGCCAAATAAAAACAAAGTCGATCGTTGATCGTTCCGATGATTAAGTCGTCGCTCATTCGTATGACGCAGAGCAACCGAAACCGTGCTGACGTGCGGTAAAAATGGATTGAGAGAGCGCGCTGCACGATCACCGCGTAAACATCAATCCAATCCATGCAGGACATGCTCAGACCAGTGAGGTAATGCATCTGCCGCAGTCTCAGCAACACTGACACTGATCCATCTACACGGTTACTGCACTGGCTATAGATATTGTTGCGTGCACTGTTTACTAAAAAAAGGAGACTGCATCCGGTTCGAAAATTGCAATTTTTCAAACAGAAAACAACTTCTGTAACGAGACGACTCACAACGAAAAAAATCATATAGCGTTGACCGATGTTTGCGTTTTCCGGGTGCCCTTTTAGTTGTAGAAATGGATTATGACAGTAATTTGTGCCAGAATTAAAAATATGAACATTATTTTGCTAAAATTATGCCTGCATAGTAAACTGTAAGCTTATTTCTTGACAGATTTTTGTCTTTTCAACTTAATGTTTAAATTTTCTTGTGGTTTTGTTATTTTTTTATTTCTCTTTAAACATTTAGCACATAATGGGCCTGCCTTGCAAATTTTGAATGGTAACAACGGCGTTGATCATATTCGATTTTTGTGTCAATAAGAAAATTTCGACACTGAGCTTATATCGCTGGCGTTATTTTAGCAGCAGCAGCAGCGAAGGTGTCAGCAGCAGCTGGCGCCGGGCACGACTTGACATTGACACGACAGGTTTAATCCATTCCACCGAGTCCAACGTCGATCAATTCCCTGCACGCCGTCCGCGCCCTTCCTTCGTGATGTTCTGAGCAAGAAGCATGCACGTAGTCCTGGGCTACACTATATGAAACTGTTCGTGCGAATATAACGACTTTGGCGCGTATGCGGTTTGCTCCACACTCTCGCAGTTCATCAGGGGATGTCTACATGTACAACTGATGTTACGTTTGGTTCAAACGCACTAGGCCGTTTTTTTGGTAAAATGGACAGTCTTAATAGAATAAGTCCGTCCGTGACGCGATGTGAAACTAAAACCAAATTAATTTAAAACTTGCATGAGATTTTGTTTTCTGCAAACGTAGGCACCGTCAAAACCGCTCAAACCACCTCAAACAAAATCGTGTGCGAGTTCTAGTTTAGTTGTACATGTAAACAGCCCTTTAGCTGGCTATAGAGCCCTCAGCATGACAGCGGTCGCATCAATCGTGCTGATATTAGTAGCTCGGTCTCGGGACCTGAAGCACCCTACCAGCAGCTCCCCGACTACAGACGGACGTCGATGTGCGACAAGCGGAAGCTCCCGAGTTCGTGCTGTGAGATTTAATAATTAAACGATCGACGCCATGTCCTGTAGAATGTTTTCGCTGCAACCGCAACACAAAATCACTTCTCGTTTGATGATCTGTCACTTCTTAACGCGCTTACTGTTGAACGACTTGTACTGACCATATGCAATGTTTTTGCGCGCGACAACATGTAGTGTTAATCGCGTCTTGACTAGAAGCGTCTGTGTGGGAGAGCGTGTGTGTGTAAGTAATACTCCGTTTACACGAGGAAACATACATGAAGCACGCACCGCTATCAAGCCAGCTCTAAAAGTGCACGATGTGTGCTCGAGGTTTGCTTCAAGTTTGCTCTAAGGTCGCTCTAAGTGTGCTTTATGTTTGCTTTATGTATACTTCATCTATGCTTCCTCGTGTAAACGGTGTATAAGTTAGTAAACAAGGGCGATTATAGTGCTCGAAGCAACGAGCGTCACTGCGCAGGCACTGTACAATCACAAAGAATTGTGTTGTTGTGTTAGTGACGGGCGGATGACAGAGAAGACGATGTTGCGCGAATGTTTTCTGCTGCTTGTCGTGATCGTCGTCCACGAGGCGTGCCGCTATCCAGACTTCGTCCAGTCGCTAAGTGGGGGTGCAGGGCGCGACTGGCGAGGACACCTGCAGCAGGCTGGCAACGCAGCTGGCAGCCAGTACTACTCGGTGTCATTCCACGGCAGACTGATGAGAGTCACGACGTCCAACCACACGTTCCAGCGCCGCTGCATGCTCCAGGTCGGCAACCGGACGTACCTAGCCGCGCAGCGTGACGTCATCGTGACCACCCACCAAGCGCCGCAACACCGCTACCTTTGCATGGAGTTTCTTCGTCGCTCCGACGCCGTTTTACAACTGCGCACCTCGCGTTTCGCGTTTCGCCTGGATCCTCATCTGTGCTCGCAGAGCGAGCTGATCCTCGACCCTAGACCGTTGGTAGATCGTCGTCACTCGGCGCGGGGGTCCGACGGCTGTCAGCTGGCGGGCGGATACGACATGAGTCTGTACGACCGGCGACATCATCGCGGCGTCTGTGATGCACTGGACGCAGAGACACGACTCGAAGCGGCGTGTGGCGGCAGCGACGACGACGAACATCTTATTCACTTCCGGTTCCGCTACGACTTCTGCGTGCCAAGCGGACTGAGCATGCGCAGTGACCGGGTGACTCGTTGCGCCGCTGAGTGGGTAACTGACGACGATGTGTTTACGGTGCTCGTAGCGGCGTCAAACAACGGAGATCACCTCGACGCCTGGTGTTTGCGACGTCCCAGACGCACGTTCGGTCGTCCGTTCACCGCTTTTCTGTTCCGCCGGCTAGTGTGTGACGACCGCCCGGTCGCTGAGCTGGCTGACGCTCTGATGGTGACCATGCAGCGTTCAGAGGACTGGGGCAGGTCGCTGTGTGAGGACGACTATGAGGGCTGTGCGTGGAAAGACCGGGCAGACTGCACGCGGACCGCGGACTGCGCACGCAGCTGTGCCGCCTGCAACGATTCACATCCAGCGAACTGTCTGTTCAGTGTTCCACTCCACGGGCACTGGCGATCTGCGAATGGTGTGACGTCGTTGAGCGTTGACGGCGGTTCGCTGGACCTGACGGTGGTTGGCGGCAACAGTCGTGCTCGGTCAACCACTCGCTACGAGTGCGTCGACTGGCAGAGTCAAGGCTCGGGGTCCAGCGACTCGCAAATGTTCGCTGACCACGCCACTGACGAGCAGCTGGTAGTGACGCGACCAGGCAATGGATGTCGACCGCGGTACGCTTGTGTCCGCTTCCAATACAGCAACAAAGATGAACGTTATCCGTTGGTTATTCACTTCAGCATCAGCTCATCACAACCGTGGCCGATCTACGGCCGACTCGAATGTGCGTCTCTACGCCAAACGACGTCCGTTGAGAGGTATAGCCTGATGCTGTCGAACTCTACGCGAAATCGGCACTACGTCGACTGCGTCGTCTCCTCGCTGCCTCTAGCTGTAGATTTCGTCGTCACGTTCCAACACGAATTACTCCAACGATGCATCGCGCGTATTGAACAAACGGTTGATGATGATAATGGCAGGTATTTTCGACTGATGTTGTACGGTTGCTCCTCAAAAAACGTTACGTACGACGTTCGGTGCTTGGACCGCGTGCAATCGAGCGCTGAAGGCAGCGTGCATCTGGTGACTGAGATGTCACCGCCGGTTTTTGACAGTACAGACGAGAATTTTGACGTCCACTGCTGGCTATTCATGGCGGACGGCGTCACGATTTACTTACTGTCGTCGGCAGCCTGCGATCCACTGACGCCACTGGAACGATTGCAGAGCCGGGCAGTACATCCGGTTGCCGTGTTCGTCGACGCGCTGACGATAACTTCGTCAACTTCCACAACTACTACGCCAACCACCGCATCGTCGCTATCTGTCGCTCTGGAAAATAACACCGTTCTTGCAGACTACGGTGCAAGCAGTGATGACAGTGTGTCGCGGTATTACAGCGTGGCGCCACGTGTCGTTGCTACGAGCGACGCGACATTGCTGTTGGCGCATGCAGTTTCGACGTCGACGACGCAGCGACAGCGGACGTCCAACAAAACCCGCCATCGCGAGGAGGAGAACTTGGCACCCCGTCCGCGCCAGTCGTCAGTCGTCGACACCAAGGACGACTCTGATGACGCAGTGTCGAGAGGTCAGAGTGGCCGCGTCGCAATGTCGCCATTCGTTCACACCACCGCCTGCGTCGTGATGTTAATATTGCCGTGGACATGTTCATTATAGTGGCTGGCTGGCTGCTAGAGAGCGCACGCTTGTCGCAATTTATGAACTTACCACCAGACAGTCATTGAATATCGTGCTGTGGCACGCGGCGGTTGATTTGGACATCCAGACATCCAGTCGTTCGTTGTTTATCGCTACTCCTGCAGACGACTAATGCATTTACTCAGCATGGATACGGTGATGCGCGGGATGCAGCCGATCGCTGCAACCCACTCTGCAACCATAGCGGCGGCAGTGACCATCCCTGTGATGGTTAAGCTGTATACACAGCTGCGGCGGCTTTTGTTGAAATCACAAACTTTAGTGACAAGCGTTTGCTAAGGCCCGTTCTCCACTTACTTTGATCTGTTGTAAATTTGTTGCACACGATGCAGATGCTGCTGTACAAGTTGCGCAACGCATTTACAGCAAATCGTAAGCATGCAACAGATTCACATTTTGAGCAGCATGTTGTGGGTCGTGGGATTTGATGTTTTTAAGTCGTACAACAAATCAGAGTACATAGTGGAGGTTGAACTTATGTGAATGCATCGAGCAACTTGACAGCACTCAGAAAGTTCGAGTTTTTTGCCGCCAGAAGATAGCCTGTTAGTTCTGGCGGTCTGTGTGACTCGCAATAAAAAATAAAAATCCCGTAAAAAAATTGGATCCGGATCGTGACGTAAATAGCCACCAACATCTAATTGCAAAATAATGCATGCACGACACCCCGGCAATCGTTCAAAATTTTTGTAAAACAAGTCGCATATTTTTTAAATTTTTTATTAATATCGCATATAATGCGACAAATAAACACAGGAAAAACATGAGCTCCTTTCTTGGGTGAGCTAACATTATGGAAGATTTTTCAAATCATAGGGTCGGTGCTTATTTAAGTTTAACTATTATTTTGAAAATGTGAAAAAATTAACTACAGTGTAGCTCAAATGTAACTGCAGTAGGTGATTGTAGACGTAAATGATTGTGTCTGTAGTCTTTCTAAGATGTCCGTGATATTATATTGATTTGTTGCAAGAAATGGTGACACGTAATTTGCTTCGTTGCATTTTTGCTTGATAATGTTATCGAAGTATATTAAAGATTGTGCTTTCAAATAAATAGGCACGCAGTTAGCAATATGATTGCGTCCCAACTTTTTTTAGTATTTTATAAGGCGTGGATGCCATTGTGTCAAAATGGCATCAGCCCAGTTTGCCCAGGAAAAAAAATATGCCGATTGTAATCTTATATTTTCGCATAATCCATGGCTTACACACTTTCATTACTGTTGCATTTTGCTTTATTTACACGATTTCCTAAGTAGATTAAAAACTGAACATAAAGCTAGTAAACTTTATAGCAACAAATCAGATAGACAAATCGACATTTATTGTAAAATATCGCTGGGAATTTGCTGGAGATTTATACTAACGTTTTGAAGAACGTATTCTTAGCCTTGGACCGGCTGGCTGATTTCCTTCTCAGACTCCTGCTCGACTTTTGCTTTTTGTGGAATGAAGAATTTTTTCAAAGTAAGGGCCTATGCTGTACACATGCATGAAAAGTCGCCTGACCAACAGAACTCAAAGAATAGACATTACGTTCTTGTTTGCTATAAGTAGCGAACAGTTTGATTTCCTCGTTTTATGACGGAGACCTTGTTTAAATGCAAATGCGAAAAGTCGAGCTGTCGCAAGCTCTACGTGACTGCTGTCTTTACTGTGAAGTCTTACACCAGCCGTTGCTTTGTTGGCCATGAATGTACATTATCGCTGACGCCGATGCGTTTTAAATTAGATTTATCCATCGCGTTCGTTACTGCACGTAGGCCTAATAGAACGGTAGAATTCAGCTTTAGGCTTTAGCGTACGCAGCAGCAACCGTAGCAGTATAACCGACACACCGGCACACTGCATAACACAGGGTCCGTCTTTTGCAGCACTTTCATGAGCGACGCACTACGTGATAGGCGCGTATTAGCTATCGTATTTACCGTCCGTCTGTGCCTTTGTTTGATAGTCCGTTACGACCAGGTACAAATTCAAGCCAAGGTGAGAAAGTGACGCGGGGGGTTTTACCATAAGATAGCCTAGTTTTTAGTTTCTTTAAGCAAATCTTGAGCCGCTGGATAAAATGATTTTCCTCGAACGGTGAAGAGAGCTGCCCATTTCTTTAAAAATCCTAGCTATTGACTCGTCTAGCATGAAAACGGTTTCAGATACAGACTTGCTGCTCACAATAACAAGCACTGCTGACGAGCCATTCGGTGGTACCGACATCAATGACCTTGAATGACCTTGAACCCCAAAATAAGGGATTTAGTAAACTTTTTGCGATTTCAGATTGCGACACACATTTCAAAAATGAATTGTGCCGCAATCATTAGAGATAGCCAAAGAGAACCTAAACAGACAAAGTTTTCCGTATAAAAGCATCCAATTTATACAACTTTATTTACTATAATACAATGGTAGCACAGTTATAAAAACTGACCTTAACTAAACTTAATTAATAATAATAACAGTTCACTGATGATTTAGGCCACAGGATTTTTGCCATTCTGTACGCATATTATGGCTGTAGCTGGTGCTGTAATAGCTGCAGATGTCTCAAAATATTACCGAGGGCAATACCATATGCTTGTATACCCAAAGTGTTCATTGGAGGGGGCGCAGAATGACGCAAGATGTGGATCCAATTCTATTGAAAAAGGATGTTTCGTATTGATTGTTTTTTACACTAAATACACAGTTTTTACATAAAATTTATTTTCGGTCGGGGCTTCGCCTCGTAGTCAGAAAGGGTGTGAGAAACCCGCTCCCTACACATCTCTCCATCGACGTTTTCGTTCGGTGTCTCGGTCTTGGTGCCTCGATATTGGCGTAGTATTTTAAAATCATTTCCGCCGATGGCGATTTTGTCTTGGTCGGTCTTGAATGCCGAGAAAAAAGTAGGCCTTTTTCTTGGCAGCTACATCAAACCCAATTTAATCTTAATCTAGCCCTATGACGGACACAAGTTACGCTGTAGCTACCAGTTCAAATGTAGGCTCTAGCTAATGCTGTGGATGTGAATACAATAAATTATTATAGAATGAGTCAGCGTCGACGTGGCTAGAGCACATGACAGACAGTGCAGACGGTCTACGTGACAGCAATGTGATTGCGATGTCATTGCACTAACTAACGCTTTCTTCATTTCCGCCACACGTACGCCAACTACACGCTGCGATCGCTTGCAACTGTTTCAGCGACGCTCGCAGCAACAGTTGCAGCAACAGCCTGTCGCTGCAACTGTTGCTGCGACGCCGACAGCTTGCCAGCTTGTTGAAACGTAGGCCTATACAACCTGTCCTTTTGATGCTTGGACGCTGTTGGTGGTATTGCGATGAAGATTATCCGGTTTGTTGCCCAAGTTTGTCCTGTTTATGATATGTAGCCGGATAACTCTGAAAAATGGGTAAATGACAAAAAACCATACCTAACAGTGTAGAGATGTCCGGTTAACAACAGACTTAAGCGGTTTAAATAGCAGTTGTTGTAATTCGACTGCAGTTGCAGTATCTTTGCAATATCTCATTGCATAAACTCTGTAACAGAAGAACGCATGCAACGACTAGAGAGACGGTTGATTGCAACATCGTCCGTCCGTCTGTATTGTTGCAGGGGGGTCAATATTCATCAGAAACTGTTTGGTCACTCACGTTGACCTCCAGCCGCTCGGTCGAGTTAATGTCAGCTTGTGCCGCAAGGTCGGCCTGACCGACAAACATTGTTAGGCTATGCTATTTTGCTGTGTCATTGTGCGGCTGTCCAGGCCAGCTCGCTGACGATTATTGCCCCGCTAGAAATGCGCGGAATGCCGTGCACGCGTCTCAGACGAGTGTATACAGCTTAGCGTGCTCTTCAGTAAGTTATAAACCTGCCGGTAGATAGGTACATGCTACTTCTTAACAAACAGCAACCGATTTTTCGTTCTCCGATCAACAGGTAGGCCTTTATTTAGAGTAGACCAACTTTTATTTCGCTTAAAGCTTAAAATTTACGTTGCATATCGGTACAGTCAGACACAAATCACAAAAACCTGATTTACGTTCAGCGTGATTGCGTTATTAACAAACCATCACGGGCCGTAACGGCTTGCCTTATCCGATCAATGTATGGCAACGGCAAATATCCAGCTATCAGTCATTTTTACCCGTTAGGCAATGGTTCAATCACCGCTACGCATTATGTCTTCATGCCGTTCGTCCGCACGTCTACCAGAGATGTTGTTTTCGCAGCATTATATTTATGATAAGTCTTTATGGATTTTACCATACTTTTGTCGGTATAGCCCTTCTAGAGACAAAGATGAAAAAGGCCAGAGAGTTTTTCCGGCTGGAGACAGAGCTTGTTGCAGTGCGTCGAGTTCTAATGTTTAACCGTTAAATCATGAGACATCGATCAAGTACTGAAAAATACATAGAGCCTAAATGTAACTAAACGGTGACGTATAGTTAGGAATGCTTGTATCACTGGTGATTACCGTATTTGTAGCCTATAACACTGTATGTGCATGCAGCTGCATGCCGCCACCAAAAAGGCCGAAGTCGGACGTGCGATGGACTGCGCTGTGTGACGAAGGGGAAGTACTTGGGAATGATTCCCACAATTGCGCCAATGTCAACAATACGCGCACTGACGGTGACATCATTGCTACGTCAACGCTGCTGTTCACCGAGCCTCAGGTCATCGTTCCTGCTGATGTCTGCGTCGAGTCGCCGCTGGATCTGCGGCGCCAATTGACCAGTGACGTCACTAATGATGACGTCATCCGTGATGACGTCACTGGAGGTGATGACATGAGGCAGCACTCGACGTGGTCGACGTCGCTGCGACGTCTGCTGCTGGAACCACTCGCACCGGCATCCAACTCAAGACGTCCCTCTGTGTTAGCGTCAGCGCCATCAACTGATGTTATGCTGGCGCAGTCGAGGAGACAGTGCAAGTCAAACGGCGCGTCATGCGTCGTCTTCGGGACTCAACGAGGACTGTCCATGCCGCAGCCACCGGGGTCTCAGAACCACTGCCGCACCGAGCCAGACGCCATCACCACTGCAGCTGCTGCATCATCACCAGCAGCCGTCAGTCATCTGCCAGCAGCTCCCAGACTCAGACGCATTCTGCTCGCTGACGACAACAACGATGACGACGACGACGATGTTGACGTCAGTGAACGACGTTCAGATGGACCAGCGGCAGCATCAAGTCAGCATCAGCAGTCAAACGCCGCCGACACCGGCGACGGGTCATTACGTTCATCACGTTCTTCGACCCAACCGGTAGTCGCCAGTTCGTCCAACGACCATCCTCAGACAGCTTCATCATCACTACTAAGCACGTCGTCCGAGCAGGTGCCCGAGTCACGTGACTCTGCATCCACCAATCAGCGCCGCGTCGCGTCAGTCAGCTTGACGTTAGTCCATCCGTCATGTTCGTCTACTGTAGTCGTCTGACAAATCGCAATCACGTATTACGAATTTACGATACATAAAAAGAAAACGATTTTATAAAAGAACGTAAGAAATACACATTAACTGAAAAACAACTGAAATTAACAAAGACCAAAGTAATTCGGTAAACTGCGAAATCGCTGATCGATGTTGCCACCTGGTGAATCATAAATCATTTTTTTCGTAAGTTTGAAGCACTGGCATGTTTTGGCCATCCCAGACAGATGACAAATAGACAGACCAGGCTGCATAAAAAGTGTAGAATACGCGGAATCCGCTTGCGCTGCAAGAAGGATTTCCTCTAACAGCAATTAAGCTACAGGAACTGGCTTAGAGGCGTAATAGATAAGACGTTGCACTTAACAATCAGAAGGGCATGAGTTCGATTCCCGATCGGGTCGCCATAAAGTGGTTGCTACTAGGATGGGTAACTGTCTGCATCTGAGTGTAAAACTAACACAAAAGGTCAACTCGACCTCCATCCATCTGGGGTAGGTAAATTTAGTAAGGCTTATTGGCCTGTCTGGCTGGCTGGGGTTAAAGTGGAACAGAACAATGTGACATGAACGTGTGTCGTCGTACACGCGGTGTGCAGACATCGGTCGGTTACAACCAGCAGCACCATGTCTAATGTTCCGTGTCCACCAATGTCTTCGGCGTCTGCTCGGCATGACCAGCGCAGCAGCAGTCAAGCTGATCAGAGCAGCACATCGCTAATTACTGTCATGAGTCGCACAGATCATCAGTGTCCGTCGTCGACAGCTGACCAACGCAAACAGGCTAACGGTAAATTGTGCAACATTCTTAACGATCTCGTCGATCTTAATACATGTAGGTCTAAAAGTTTGCTTTTTACGCGCACCAGCATTATCATGGGTGGGTAATGGTATCGTGTTGTCTGTCTGTTTGTCTGTCCGTTTGTCTTGTGTGACGTTGATGTACGTTGATCACATAAAGTGGACTAGCTCAAAGGATGACGGTTTGGCTTACTTGGTAACGTCGTTGGTTGAATCAACGAAGTTAATTAACGCCGGGCCCGGTTAGTACTTGGATGGGTGACTCTCGTCTTGAGTACTGAAGCATTAAAATGTTGTAAGTATCACGTTATGTATATTTGATGAACTGTGCAGCAGCGTTGCGGTATCATCAGTGTCAAGTCTGTGAAGACGCCGCGTCTGGCTTTCACTATGGGGTCTGGTCTTGCGAGGGCTGCAAAGCGTTCTTCAAACGCAGCTTGGCAGGTAGGCTCTTTTAGCTCTACTGTCGAGTGCAGCGTGTCATTCTTACGGAGACTGTTTTTGCAGTTAGAGGTAAAAGTAAACGTAATGCTGATATATAGGCCTAGCTCTTAAGGAGCAAATCTCTCACAGAGCTGCGGAGCGTCACCTGCCATATGGGATTACACCTGCCACCCGACACAGGTGAACGCGCCCCGCGTTGACTATTTAGGCCTATGTATCAAGTTATAATTGCAGTCAACATGCATTACCTATGGATAGTGATTGCCATAGTGATCAAAAGTGGATGAGAGAACATATGCGCAATTTTTATTTCTTTATTTCATGTTTTGCAAACTTTATGTAGTTTGTGGCTCTGCGGGTGTGCATAATTTCTGCATGTCTTACAGCTGGTAGATGAATAATGCTGCGTAGGACCGATTGACTACGTGTGTCCTGCGACAAACAGCTGCACGATAGACAAGCTGCGTCGCAAGAGTTGCCAGGCTTGTCGGCTGAGAAAATGTCGCAATGCCGGCATGTCAGCAGCTGTACCAGCAGGTACACCTAGTCAGTGTGACTTCGTTAATTTGATGTTTATCAAACATGAAACGTATTGGTTTTCTGCGATCTATTTAGTGGCGTCGATGCAGGAAGGAGAGGGTGATCCCCCCAATTAAAATACCGGAGCGAGATTATCTTTTTGCTTCCTCAAAGTTTTAACCTCTTTCTGGGCTCTTCTATAACAGACTGCGTTTAGGCTACTCGTATAAGTTGTCGCATTGGGAATTAGCCCACTGAAATAAACACTGACGCACTTTGTGTGACGGGACGAGAACCGTTCTGTCGCTGACAACGCTCAAGACATTTGAAACCGGTACGATGGACTATTACGCCACTACTGTTACTACTACACTGCACTACTACTACTACTACTGCTAGTAGGCCTATACTACTACAAATCCTATTCTCCATAAACATCTAACACCTTCCCGACTGAAGTGTCGGTTTTTCGTACCGATAACACATAAAAAATCGTTAGAACGTTATGAACTATGCAAATTTACGTTTTACTTATTTATTCATTTACTCACTTGCTGTATGTGTTTTTTGCCAACAGAGAGCGGAAAAGAAACACAGTGTAATAAACAGAGAACTATAAAGCGAAAACTCGGCCGAGATTTTATGAAAAACGCAGATGTTTCAAGCAACTTGACTGCGGTCGTCGCAAAGGTTTAACCTATAGGCCTAATATTTGTATTTTTCTAGATTTTAAAGCTAACAGTGATTTTTTTCAGTATTGTAGGCTATATAGCTTACATGATGCATACGGTGCTGAATAATTTTGTAGGCTTTTTTGCTCATACTTGTAGGGTTATTAATGCATCTTTTTTTTGGGGGGGGGTAATTTTACAGTTGTGCAGCATAAAATGTTAAGTCTTTAAAATAGATAAGCCGCTGCAAGTAGAGTTAATTGCCTTGTATTGTATCCACTACAAGCTGTATATTTATAAGTTGATGATAAACTGTATAGCTTACCTGCAGAGCGTTTCTTTGGATGACTGTATTATTACAGAGGCCACGACAAGTGTTATCTGCAAATGGTGCGGGTGACTCAGTATCTCAGCCAGACTATCCACTTGATAACGGGACTTCGGTCAATGAACAGCTGGAACACTCGTACCGGCTTGTCGAATATCTTCAACACAGAACCAAGTTGGAGATGTCTGCCGTCGTACGCGAGACTGGTTTAAATAGTCATTCCAGCTCGCGGGTCGTTCTACTGACGAGAACACTCAAGCTGATTGGCAGTTGTCTAGACGATGTCATCAACTGGGCTAAATCTGTTCCAGGTGCGATTTAGTTTTTGCTAGTTTTAGCACAGTACATTAGGGCCTAGTAGGCTAGGCAAGATTTTGATGACAGATACTGATTACTGAGTCTCGAAGAAACTGGACCTCCGTCATGTTTTCAAATAACCAAAACAAATCTCATTCGATGTTAACGTTTTTTTGGTAAGCTACAACGAATCATCATTTGATCTTCATCTACTGACACTTATTATTTAGCGATAGGTGGCAAAAAGGGAACCAGCTGAAGTTTTTCTACTCGCAATCGTCGTGCGCTCGTCGAGCCAGCTTCATCATGTACGAGGTATTACCGACAAAGGATACCGCAGGCTGGAACCATGTTAATTATAGGCCCGCTATTAAATGTGATTAGTTTTATTTGTTTGTTACGTCTGCAGTCTTTATGCAGATTTTCTGTGCCAAAAATTGTTATTATCAGCCGAGATTTCTTCGAGTTATTTGAAAATATCACAAATTGGTCCGGTTTTTGCGAGACACAGTGTAGGCAGTAATCACGAAAACATGTCAGGTAACTGGAGTCTGTAAAGACACATTGCTTAATAATGTGCCAAATGTAGTAAATTTTTCCACCGGCAACAGTTATCCGTGTTTTGTCAATTGTGCATAATGCTTTTAATTAGCCTATACGGATAGATTTTTTGCAGGATTTTCCTCGTCTCACATTTCATCTCGCATGCGACTGTTAGTGAGAGGGTGGCCGGATATTATTGTGCTCGACACAGCTTGGAGATCGTTATCTTCTACGTCAGACACAGTTATTGTCTGTCCTGGATTCACCATAACAAGGTAAGCTCAAGTTTTCTGGATAGCACAGCTATCTTTGGCCATACAGCTGGGGCTCTTCTTTGTTATCGAATCGCACTGGCTGGCTCGTCTAGCGTGAGAATGTGATAAGCAGCATGTCTGTGCCGATCTGCAATCATTCTCACGCTAGACGAGCAGTAAAATAACGACTTTCAGGGGATACCCTTTTTGACTCCGTCGTTCGGAGTTAAAAAGGGTACCCCCTAAAAGTCGTTCGAGTTCGAAGAGAATCCCCTCACGCAGGGACACGAAATTTTGTGGCTGTAAGCTATACGCTGAACTGAAAACCCGGAGTCTCTCACCTAGGTTCGGATCGGTACCGGGTCGTGATAGACAGATGGACAGACAGAATTACGAAAGCTAGTAGGCCTACATGTACATGTTTGTAAGCTACGTTCAGTACGACATGCTGTTGCGCATAAAAATATGCAGTATAACAGACTAGATCCAACAAACAAACAAAGTAAAGAAAAATGAATTTATATTTTCAAAGGTCTAATAATAATTTTAGGGACGGGAGTCTTTTAGGTACAACTGGCAACCGGAAGCAAAGAAATTTTTGATTTTTTTTTACGCCTGAGCGCTCATATGGTTGACTTGCTCTGCTGTGCACAGGCATTTCAGCGAGGCGGTGGGGTGCGTGTTACTGTACACTCAATTACTAGCAATCACACGAACTTTCAAACACCTTCAGATGACGTTCAACGAATTTGTGCTACTTCGCTGCGCTGCGCTACTAAATGCCGGTTGGTGTTTGACTGTTTTTTGCCAGATTTAATAATTTATCAGATTTATATCTATAGTAATTTGTACTTTAATTATAGAGACCAAGAAATGTTACATTACATTAACAGCAAAAATTGCATAACCTTCGGCTATTCCTTGACACACTGATAATAACGTGACATAAATGACTATCCACGGGTATGCAATGTATATGTCTATTATTTTTACCAAAAGTCTTCTGCATATGACAAAATATTATTGATATTATTAGTCGTGTAATTCTGAAGCCAACTTTTATTTTTTTTATAACAGACGGCTTCTACTATAATTCAGACTATAATTCTGTGTAATCAACGTATGGCCGATTCGCACCTACAACGCTCGGCAACAGAGACTGCAGTTGAACTGGAGTCGCATTGACGTCAGGTGTGAATCGGCCATTAGGGCCTAAATAACTTATGCGTGCATACAGAATGTGTATGAGATAAGATACATACAATTCTTATCGATATATTCACGTGTTTTCGTGTTGGTCTAGACGTGGGTGTTCTATGTATGGACGCGGAGGTCAGGCGGCTTTGCAGCAGCTTGGAAATGGCATGGCAACTCCTGTTTGACAGTGGTCTGTCACATTATCAGCGCTGCATGAAACTTTTACTGACGCTGACGCATGCAAGGCAGTGCGGAGTTGAGCTAACCTCTTGGCTGGCAGTTGTCAGCGAGACTCCAAATATTTCTGCTGGCAACACTTTGCTGTTAAAAATGCTGAAAAGTGAACATTCAGTCGGCAACTTCCTGTAGCTACTAACAAATTACATCTTCGGCATTGTCAGTGATGGGGCACAAACCTTTTTATCTTTAAACTTCACTATTTTGCTAATTAAAATATAGTAGTTAAACTTATTAAACTTTCATAACAGTTAAACTTTTTTTCTGATTTTTTGACAAAATTGACTTTATGGACATTACTAATTGTTCTGTGCATTTACTGAGAGTTTATAGTAAAAAAATAGTAAAGCAGTAAAACTGTGAGTGAAGCTATATTTCTCGTATCATCCAACACAGTTCCACAGTTCAGTGTATAGACAGTCACAAAAATGTCAACATTCATCGAAACACTTAAATTATTATTCTGTTGCTAACAGAATGTCACTTGACTCAGAACGAGTCTTGCAAACTGCTAGTTAATATTTCGAATTAACTGAAATAATCTAGTTAAACTTTTTTAGTTAGTAACTTAACTCTTTTTAACTTAAACTTATTAAAATTAGTTAACCTTTTAGTTTGTAACTTTTTACTTAACTTTTGCCCATCACTGGACATTGTTTGCAAGATGTGCTTATCTCACCCTCCGTCTTACTTCGTTGTTTGCTTACTTGTTAGTTATAAACTTTGCTAAGAGAGAAATGAGTTTATTATTCATTTTTCAGTATTTTGGTATACATGTGTGCATGTTGTGCAGTGCTATTTCACTAGAAGTCGTGAACAATTCAAATGCTGACCGACAAAAAGCTCGGCATCACTAACCACTAATAACCAGCATCAGCAACTGGGCGTCAGCAGTCCAGTTAACACTATGGTTAATTCACTTAAGCTAATTCTGTTGTTCACAGCATGTTTAATTAAAGTTATTATTTTTTCTTAACTTCTTAGCATAATTAAGCATATGACAATGCCTATACTCTGATCCAAAGTCAAGATTCCTATATCAGATTTAGGCCAAAGGCCAACTTACACTGTATTAATTCACATAACTGCAATCATTATCATTCTCTCAAACAGCACCCAGTCAATGCATCTACACTGTGTCCAGTGAAAAACGGACCCCCTAGACATCATGCAATAAAAATGTCAAATCTAAACGCATATGAATAACGTTTCGCACACTTAATCCCAATAAATTCCTGAACCGACTGCCAAATTTCGTTGAGAAATATTATTTCTTACCAAAATTATTAACTGTTGAATATCGATAACAAAATATCTCCATTACCAATATGGTGTTACGTAAGTAAACTTCTGTGTTCTTTTGCGTAACTTTAACAAACAACATCTGATTCTGGCAAAATTTTGCATCAAAAATGCATCGTCTATTGGCAATCAAAGTGCCAAATTTCAGTTAAATCTATTTATGCAAACAATAATTAAAGCGGCTTTTGTGAGGTCGCCTCAAAATGTAAAGTGTCCAGTATTAGACAACCGTTTTTTGATCCTGACAACGTTCACGGCTTGCTGGGAAATTCCACGACAAACTTTTTAGCACCAAACCCTTTCTTTTGCCTCAACAGTTTAATTAAAACATGATCATCTGCAGAAAACATCGTGTTATTGTTTATGCTATTTTGATTGCGTCAACAAATGTCACTTCTGCTTGAGCGACTGCAGTATGTAACGCCAAATTGGTAACGAAGATATTTTGTTAATTTGATAATTTTGGTAAAAAATAATATTTCTCAATGAAATTTGGCTGTCGCTTCAAAAATTTATTAGGAGTTAAGTGTGCAAAATGCTATTCACATCAGTTTAGATTTGACATTTTTATTGCATGATGTCTAGCGGGTCTGTTTTACACGGGACACAGTGTAGTTCACTGGCTACTGATAAAACCATAATAGAAAAACAATGTTTAACAAATATAAACTTCAAAAGTTGTTACTGACAGCTGATATCCTGGCAATGATACAGGCATACTATTCTTGACAGTTGACACACACTATCACAGGTCTACAGTATTTAGCTTGCCCTGCAGTAAGTATAATAGTTGTAGTCCAGTACAGTAGTAACAGTAGGCCTATATTTTGCAAAATAATGTGGCTGTTTAACAGTGGTTGAAATACCTGGGCAGACACCCAAAACACAGCTATAACCCCACCCAAAAATAGCCACCAAAACTTAAACCAATTTTAGTCCGCCCGGAAACGATAGTTTTCGGGAGGACTTATATTTTGGTGGCATTTATTTTCTTTTTTTCCTCGTGTAATCTCCGAGCTCCGTCGGCCAATCGGCGCAAAATTTTGCACGATGCTCGGAGCTGTGTTCAATTTTATAATCCCGGTCCAAAATTTTGGGGGAGCCTCCCCCCTCCAAAAAATTTTTTTATGGGCCAAAAACATGCAAAATTTGGCCCGATTTCGGTCGACTTCAAAGTTTGGCAACGAATATCTCCAGAAGGGATGAAGATATTCAAAATTGGTGAGTTACTCTATCAACAGCGATTCCTCCTGCATTAGGCGAAACAAGTCAGGTGAAGTTTGGTCCAGTAACCTTGGAGATCTCGATGTGGAATTGTACCCACCCAAAGCGCATTTTTCGGAAGACCATATTTCGGCCCATAGGGGGTGCTGCGCCCCAAATTTTTACATGCACTAGAGAATGACCAAATCTTACGAGCGCACCTCCCACCGCAACGGGGGCCCCCCTTACAACTTTTTCAAAGGGAGGGGGTCAAAAATTGGCCTTAATTGTAGCGAATTAGCCACTATAACTTTAAAGCCAAAAAGAGTAGCACAACGAAACTTTGCCACGTGACGTACTGCTAAGTGGGGCTGATAACGTGTGTACAAATTTTGGGGTGCACCACCCCCTTAAAATTTAGGATAGTGAAAAATGTCCAAAATTCGGTGCGATTTAGGACAACTTTCAACTTTTAGCGCAAATATCTCTGAAACGGATGGAGATATCGACAAGCGGTAAATGGCGTTATCAACTACCGTCCCTCCCGCGTTGAACAAAAGAAATTTGGTGAACTTTGGTCCATTAACGATAACGGTTATTTGGCTAATGTCTACCTACCCTAATCGACTTTTTCGGAAAACCATATTTCGGCCCCTAGGGGGTGCTGCGCCCCCAAATTTTTACACGTGCCACAGAATGACCAAGTCTTGCTAGCACTTCCCCCACCTTGGACCTGGGTGCCTCTTAAATATTTTTTTTAAAAGGGGGTCCAAAATTGGCATTAATTGTGGCGAATTAGCCACTATAATTTTAAAGCCAAATGAAGCAGCCTAATGAAACTTTGCCACGTGATGTAGTGCTAAGTGGGGCTGATAACGTGAGTACAAATTTGGGGGGCACCGCCCCCTTAAAATTTGGGGTAGCGAAGAACGTCAAAAATTGGGCGTGATTTAGGACAACTTTCAAATATGAGCACAAATATTTCTGGAACGGATGGAGATATCAACAAGTGGTAAACGGGGTTATCAACTACCATCCCTCTCGCGTTCAACAAAAGAAATATGGTGAACTTTGGTCCACTAACGACAACGGTTAGTTGGCTAATGTCCACCTACCCTAGGTCGACACTGCGCATTCTGCGTCTGCTAATGCATTGGAGTTCTGGCCACGTGACTTTGCTACGAGAGGAATGTGAGCTCCCTAAATTGTCCCCCCAATCGGACTTAGGGCGCCGGGCGGACTCACGTTGGGCTTTGCCCCAAATTTCTAGTAGTTACTTGTTCCACTACCAGTGAAATATTTTACTGCAATTAAGTTTATTAAACATTTAAACCTATAAATTTGCAAATTTTTTAATTTTTAAACATTGTTTTTCTATTATGGTTTTATCAGTAGCCAGGGAACTACGCTGTGTCCCGTGTAAAACAGACCCGCTAGACATCGTGCAATAAAAATGTCAAATCTAAACTGATGTGAATAACATTTTGCACACTTAACCCCCAATAAATTTTTGAAGCGACAGCCAAATTTTAGATATTCTGTGGTTTGGGGAGCAAGTAAAGACTCGGATGAATCAACCAACAGACATGTTAGCCAAAGTTCATGTTGTGTCTTTGTAGAAAAAACCAAAACCCAGAAAATCTGACCAAGTTGGGTTTTTTTAAAAACCAGTTCTTTTCAACCCTGCTGTTTAATGCTGTTTTTAATGGTGGTATAGCAAATGTAGGCTACTACGACTAGTTGTGCAACAGCAACACTGCAATAAACTGTTACAGCACTGACTAAAAATGCGTTATGTTATTTAAAAAAGTTGTGACGTTGATGATAAAGACTACAGGACTTTTAAGAAAATCACACGACTGATCAGCTGACACATCACAGCTCAACAAATCACACATTATTTCAAACACAATACATGTATACCGACGACAGAAAGTATGTAAGACACACTGCACTATTTACAAACTAGAATAACATTTGACACTGTCAATACTCAATACTCTTAACAGAAAGCTATGTTGCAGCGCCTGCAAGTATCATATGAATCTGCTCTAAACGAGCGTTTATAGCATTCTGTTCGAAACAGTTTTGAAGTTTTGACAAGACCGCAGCCTCGTCACGCAGGCCACCAGCGGAATGTATGTCACAGCTAAACGGTGGCAGGCGCTCACGACGCTGTGGCAGCATGACATGCCGGACCTCGACTGATGTCACACTGCTGTGATCTGCGGCCATGTGGATGACACAGTCCAGAAAGTCATCATTAAATGTACGCCGACAAGAAGGGCATGTCTGCACAAGAAACACACGACTGTCTGTTGACTGAGGCATGGGACAGTGCTCTGGCAGCGCCAACCAGTGATCAACAAGTGCGTTGTGGTCAGTGAATTGTTGTTGACATGCAGCACAAGAACTACCACTCACTTCCACGTTCTCGCTATGGATCACCGGACAGACTGCATAACAACCATCTGACTCACCATGCTCGTACTTGTTATGTGTTGCACACGTGAAAATGTCATCAAAAACGCTCCGACATTCCGGACAAGCTATAACTAGCGCTGCACAGTTGCTTCGGCTTGGATTACTCACGGCCAGCATTCGTTCTATGGCTTGCAGCTCTGGACCACTCTTGCAGCAACCTGCAGTGGCTGAGACGCTGTACTCACTGGCTGAAGCATGTCTTGATCTGGTCAGGTGACTTGTTATCTCCGCAGCAGACTTACCAGTTATTTTGCAGTAGTCACATTTGTACACGTGAGACAATGGCAAGTTGGTTCCACTGCTGTTGCTAGCATTCGGCTCACCAATTCTGTTATCTTTTGTCACTGAAGCATCAACCCCACCACTGTGCCTGTTTCCCATTAACTCAGCATCATCTTTAATCCTTTTATCTGGCCTATCAGCTGCAGAATAAACCTCAGTGTACCGGCGCTTTTTAACGAATGCATTTTGCACAAGAGAATCATGATTACCTTCCATCTGTGCATGGTGAACATGGCCTTGCCTTGTGTCCTGAACACTGATGGACCTTGAAATGCGCAGAGGTGTCCAACCAGACATTTGGATTGCTGGAGACTGAACGGAACTTGCAATGCTTGTGACTGATGAAACTGGAGAAGTTACTGGAGTCTTCTCTGCTGCTAGTCTGTAACTGCCAGATGGTGTCAAGCCATTTGGCACACCCTGTTGAGGTGGAGGCACCAAACCAGGTCCAAAGCAACTGTCAATGCCAATCTTTGGCAGCACTCGCGCAAGACCTTGACCATGAGGTGGCCTTAAACACTGAATCAGTTGTCTACGCGCCTGCTGAATTTCATTCACCGGATATGGCCCAAAGTACCCAGAACTGTAGACATCTGGTGGCCACTTCTTCATTACGAGATAACTTGACTATTCAGCAACAGTGAACACTGAAATGCATCTCCTACAGATATTAATTTAAATACATATTTACAAGTTTCAACTACATAATATGCTCACAATAATACCACAGTCTATCACTTGAATGTTTACTGGTTTAATCTGTGATTCTAATAATGTCAGGATTAAGCTGTGGTGCAATATCTTTAGAGGCTTTAACAAGAGTCTTCAACTTGTTGAAGTTCGACCATACGCCGAAGAAGAAGAAGAAGGCAGGCTGACAGCTAGCTAATCAGTCATCAGCAACAGCAAAACAAGCAAAAAGTTTTAAAGTAAAATGAATAAAAAAAATCAGTTTAAAAATTACAGTGTATGACATCTCTAAAAACCAAGGGGAAGGTGTACTTTGCGGAATGTGGAATGTGGAATTTTCGGGTGTATTTTGCGGAATTTTTGTTGCGGAATGTTCCACACATTACACCTTAGAGTTTTTCCGCATTCCGCAAAATTCGAATAAAGTCAAATCATCAACTTAGCATAGGTTTAGGCTCACATTTAAGTCTCGAATTGACTCAGTAATCACATATCGACGTAGGCCTATTTAACCTAACTCTTGAAACGCCTCAAAATCCATTAACTCACGAGAAGAAGCCGGCACATCACACAAGAATGCGAAGTCAACTCAAGTATAGGCACAATCTACAAACGATTTCTGACGCAGTGCAAAGACAAAAGGGTTGCCGCCGCGGTGAGAGCTGAGTCGTCGGATTAGGTAATGCATAAAGACTGAGTCGCTTGCTCAGGTTATTAAGTAGGCCTAGCTACTGCGACTTTTCACCTGGTGAACTACCGTTAAAGCGATCAAAGACAGCTAAAGAGTTCATCTCAAATAGTCCTACTCAAAAAACGGTTGCTGCCGTGGCGACGGCCGAGAAGTCTGCTCATGTAGTCTTGCGTTGTATCACACGATCAAAGACGATTGCGACTCCCATGAATGGTTCGCTAATAGTTAGGCCTATACTGAGCAAACAGAGACACTATATTAAAGCCGTTCATCGTGATGACAAACGTACAGCACTTGCGTTTGGTGTTGCGTGTTTGACACGTCAAAATGTCACTCGACAAAATATAAGGCCTATATCAGCTTGTTAGGCCTAATTTGTGTACAGTGCATCGCCGTCGTCACTTTTTTCTATTTCATATTAGTTTGTGAAAAATAACAACAATAAGTTTGATTTTCAGCAATTTGTGTGTTGTTTGGACTGACTAAAACACTTCGTAGCAATTGAATAAATTATATTCGACTACTTACTAGCTTACTATCTTAAGCCGGTGGCCACAAACTGACAAAATTCAACAACAACAACAGCATCATTTTCCGCAAATTTGTATTCCGCAAAATGCACCTTCCGAAAATTCCGCATTCCGCAAAGTACACCTTCCCAAAACCAAGTAATGGGCGACTTGCTAGCCTATCTAAAACTGGAGATTGAAAGAGTGGGTCTGCTAAGTTCGAGGACAGTCCCACACAGTAAAGACAGCACAGCTATGCATTTAACCAATAGTAAATACGTAATTTTTTACGCAACATAACACTTACGAAAACAACAGCACGATATTACTCTACAATAAACATACACAAACAAAACACTCCACATTCAACCACAAGCCCACAAGAAAGTAAGTTGTTTCTGGCAACAAATCTGAAACTAACGGGCCGCAAAAGTGTAGCTCAAAGTCAAAATACCCGGTGGCCATAAACGAGAACGTCGAAAATGACCGTTGTATGTAATCATGTAGTATAGGTTCTCTACTTAATCTGCCGGCTGCATCTTAAAGCAAATAAATTATCATACTCAACATTTTGGCGAATATATCGTATCTGGGCTTTCTGATGCCGCTATAATTACAGGTGGCTTGGTGGCTCAGGCCAACTCAGCCTCCTACCCTTCGTGGGACGGGAAATGAGTAGTAGCTTACGGGCTACGGGGTGAAGGCCTAGTGTGGCTGATTGGGGCGGTGGTATGTCTGCTTGCTGCAAACCGCGGG